>JAAHTH010000613.1_pt2 | contig 22513 bp, 16 predicted proteins | sample 6116091 | NCBI WGS metagenome assembly JAAHTH01 (sample SAMN13939990, study PRJNA603662) | sponge metagenome | isolation source: marine sponge | host: Mycale hentscheli | place: New Zealand | collected 2006 | reverse complement strand
GTCCAAACTCAATCGCGGGAAGATGGGCGTGTTCTGCTTCCAACAGGTCGCAAAGCCTCTCGCCGTGCCGTAATTGGTCCTTGCAATTGGGAAACTTATTGGGCAGTTCCCGGCGGTAGGCGGCTGTGATGCAGGCTACCGTAAGAGGTTTGTCAGCTAGACGGGTTTCCCCCGGTGGGGCCGTTTTGCCATTTGCTAGGTATTCCTGCAAAAGCGATTGGTAACGCGCGTGGGACTCTGCTGAGTTGTAAATTCCAAGGTAAAAAGTTTTTTGACAAAAGCTTACTCTTGCCTGACCGCTGACATGATAGCGGTACTGCGGTATGGACCTCTGGCGCGGCATTCCGTGACTCCCACTTTGGTTTCCGGGTAGTGACTACCCAGAAACAGTTAAAAGAAAGTGGTCGCACAGCCGAAGCTGGTAACGCCATTTGGCGTTCCGACAAAGAAAAAAGCCCGTCAATTACTGGGTCAAGTAAGTGACGGGCCAAAGTTGCGGGAGCCGGATTCGAACCGACGACCTCGAGGTTATGAGCCTCGCGAGCTACCGGGCTGCTCCATCCCGCGGTATGTCTGACAGCCCACACATGTGTCTGTCGAGTGAGTGTTATCTACCAACAAGTGCAAAGTGTCAAGGGTCGAAATCAACGAGTATTGATGCGAGTTACCTGTTGCAACAGAGGTGTCATCGTCATGCAGCCTGGCTTAATTGAAAGCAAATGGGTTTGCGGCCGAAGTTTCGTTCGGATTCTCTCGGAAAGCACTTTGTCCTGAACGCGTCTCAGGACACCAGCCACTGCATGCTTTACTTCGGCACCTCGACGTTGACTGTATTTTCGATTTTGAGTTTTCGATTTTGGGTGAGTGAATCGCATCTGGCTGGCTCACTCAGCAAGAGTGTCATGTTGAAGACATCGGCACCCTCATTGTCAACGCAGCCCGATTCACGCGTTTTTTGCGTAAGATCGAGAGTTTTTCCCGTTTTTTCTTGTCCAGATGAGCCGATGACTAGAATCTGATTCGCTTTAAATCGTCTCGAGCCCTATCCTATATGAGATGTGAGCGAACAGGCCTTGGCCTCATGGACTTATCTATCTCTTTTTTGTGAGTTGATTCGCCACCACGCACTATCGCCGCAGCCATCTAGAGAACCCTCTCGAACCGATGACACACGCCGATTCAACAACCTCACGATCCAGCAGCGATGACAGCGGAAACCAACCGCCCGCTCGCAATCCGCCCGATATTGTGTCGCCCGACACTTCGGGCAAACCCTCTCTTCCACCTATCAAGGGGTCTGTGCTCGGCGGCGGTCAGACGGGAATGCCACCTCCTCCACCGGCCGCGAAACCTCATGGTGTGACGCCGCAGACCAACGTACCAACAGGTACGACGCAAAGATCAACAGCGAATGCAGCGAAGTCTGTTCCTCTTCAGGCTCCCGCACCAATTGTCCCGGCTCCCGAACCGGTTGTCCCTCAGGCTCCCGCACCGGTTGCTCCTCAGCTTCCCGCCGCTGGTACTCCTCACACTCCAACACCTGTTGCTCCTCACACTCCAGCACCTGTTGCTCGTCAGGCTCCAGCACCTGGTACCCCGCCGTCTTCAGCCGGGACTTCGAGGAGTCCAGTTCCTCCCCCTCCGCCGCCAAGGTCGACATTGGCGCCGATCCGGAAACCTCAGGAGCCCACGGTTAGTACGGGAGTTGGTTCAGCGAAGGGGGTGCGATGGAGGGGAGAACTTGCTGGCGTTGGGGAAGCAAGCAGGAAACCTGCACCCACAGACTCCGGTTTCGATGAGCTTGAGCCACCTACGGGGGGTAGCGAGGATCCTAATGCCCGCGATCAGGTGACGCGCGAAGCACCATCTTGGTTGGTCAGCATGGTGATCCATTTGATCCTACTTTTGATTCTCGCATTCATTAGTACTCCTGCAGGGACATCGATCGGAACACTGATGCTCAGCATCGGACAGAGTATCCGTGACTCACCTGTTGAATTCGCAGAGTTTGAGATCTCGGCGGTGGACAATCCAAACGACAGCGAAGCGATGGAGGATGTTGAGGCTGAAGTTGATCTGGATTCCTTGTTTGAAGTAGATGAGTTGGAAACACCTCAGGAGGTTGTACCTGTCGAGATTGGGGAGGGTGCCCTGGAACTTGTGCAGCCCATGTTCAATGGGCGAAGCGGCGCGATCAAGGCGGCGTTGCTTGCTCGGTTTGGTGGAACGATCAAGACTCAGAATGCTGTCAAGCTTGGCCTGGAGTGGCTGAAACGCAATCAGTTGAAAGATGGCTGTTGGAGCATGAGAGGCCCTTTCAACGATGGTGGGTTTACAGAAAATAAAACTGCGGCAACCGCCATGGCTTTACTGGCATATCTTGGCGACGGACACACTCACAAAAAAGGTGATTACCAGGAAGTCGTCGAGCGGGGGATGAAATGGCTTGTGAAGCAACAGGATCGCCAAGGTTTCTTTGCTAAGAACGCGCGCAGTCATGAAAAGATGTACGCACAAGCTCAGGCGTCCATTGCCATTTGCGAGCTGTATGGAATGTCAGGTGATTCGTGGTTACGTCCGCACGCCCAACAAGCCATTGACTTTGCCGAAAAAGCTCAATCCGACGCGGGTGGATGGCGATACGAACCCAATTTTGATTCTGACACATCCATGACGGGCTGGTACGTCATGGCGCTTGAAAGTGGCCGTGCAGCGAAGCTGGATGTGAACGTTACTGTCTTGAATCGAGTCATGCTTTATCTCGATGACGCTGCGTCGTACGACGGTGCCGCCTACGGTTACCAGGCACGGAATGCTCCAAGCTCGGCAATGACGGCAGAGGGATTACTGTGTCGTCAATACATCGGGTGGAAACGTGATCATCCGCCGATGGTCCGTGGAATCTCTGCTTTACTGGACGATGCGCCCTTCGATATCAGGGATCAGGACGTTTACTACTGGTACTACGCAACGCAAGTGTTGCATCATTTTGGCGGCTCACCTTGGCGGCGTTGGAATGATGTTATGAAAGTAGAATTACCAAAAAGTCAGGTGAAAACCGGACGAGAAAGTGGTAGCTGGGCACCGCAGCGAGACCGTTGGGGTAAGAACTCTGGCCGGCTCTATACCACTTGCCTGTCACTTTTTTGCCTTGAGGTTTACTATCGCCATATGCCAATTTATGACACGGCATCAGCGAAAGGTGCTGAGTGAGTTGTTCCAAACCGAGCGAGTCCGTCTCAGGCTACAAGTAGCGAGCATTACTGAGTAACAAGCATCACGAAATCGATTGGGGCTCATCTTGCGTTTCTTTTTCGGCTGTCGCTTGCGTTGATCTTGGTAGGTTCACTACGCGGGACCCAACCGGCGTTCGGCGAACGAACAAGCCAAGGGCGATGCAGGCGATGACGGTAGCGGCAGCCGGCCAGTCGCCGATGCGAACAATCAGACTGATGCGTTCGTCTTTGTTCGGGGCCGCTATCACGAAGCCGTTCTCACCGGTTTGTAGCCGCTCGATGATCTGACCGCGACTGTCGATCCAAGCAGTCGGTCCGTTGTTAGCAGCGGACAGAATCGGACGTCGGCAAGCGATCGCTACCATTTGTGCACAACGAAGGTGATGCTCGATGACGCTGGTGTTTTTAAACCATCCATCATTCGTCACTGTCGCGATCACGTTGGGTGTCTGTCCACTAGCGTGGAATTGGTGCATCTGGCTGATTGCCACTCTTTCCACCGCAGTTTCGATGCAAACATTTGGCGCTACCCATGTGTCGCCCACTTGCATGAGTTTCCCGCCCTCACCCGGTTCCATACCCATGCCTGGGGGAACTAGCTTGCTTAAGCCCGGCAAGGAGGGGAGGATCGGAATATATTCGCCAAACATGACAAGGTGGGTTTTGCCGTACCAAGATTCAACCTCGTGGTTTGAGTTGATATTGATCACACCGCTGTAAACCTTGATACGCTTGCCGTACTCAACGACCCCGCAACCGACGATCAACTCAGGCGGATGAGTGCTGTTGGATTGTTCCCGTTCCAACGCTGACTGCACAAAACCAGCTCGTTCTTTGAAAGCGAATTGTTGATTTCGGACGCCAGCTTCAAACTCTTCGAAGTCGCCTGGAAATTGCAGGGGAAGCGTGGCTTCCGGCAACAAACTGACGAGTGGATTGGTTGCACCGTACATTGATTCTGGCCAAATGTACGCATCAATTATCTCCGGCGTGAGCCGCGCGGCGTTCACAGACGTCGCTGCATATTCCTGGAATATCTGTACTTGTCGTTCGGGATTAATAACGTATTCAACTTTTTCATTGCGTTGGATCAAAGCAAACCGTGCCAGGGGCTCACCCAATGGTTCGCTGAGCCGGTAGTTACCGTACGCCAAGACGGCAAGAAAGCTTGTCAGCGTGATTCCCAACACAAGTGCGTACTCGTTGCCACTGATCTGCCGTTTGCATCGTTGGATCGTTTGCCAGACGAATACGTTGGCGAGCGCCAAAAGGGCACTGACTCCATAGCTGCCGAACAGGTCTGCGATCTGAACGAGGATTGGGACATTGATCAATACATGGCCCAGCATCAACACAGAAATGCCAGTGAGCAGATAATTGCGAATGTATTCCAACGCAACCCAGGTAAGTGGAACAACCAGCAGCAAGCTGATGCCACGTTGAAACAAAAACCGCGAGAACGCCACAAAAACAGTCTGATAACCTGCTAGATAGAAGCCTAACGCCAGCCAAGGTCCATGCATCAATGGATGTGCGTGCCGTAAACCCTGCAGTGAAACGAGCCAATACAGTGAGGCTGCGGCCCAGATGATCATGTAGTCGCGTTTGCTGAATCGTGACTGCAGAGTGATCAGTTGGATCAGCGGTATCAAAGCCACAAACCCGAGCCACCAGAATTGCAGGGGTGGTTGGGCCAGCCACAAACAAAGAACGCTCAAAAACGCTGGTAGAACAACGCTCAAGCGTCGCAAATCGCTAGAATTGTAGGTTGTCATCGGCGAAATGATAGAGATTTCGACTCGGAGAGGGAATCTCGGTTTGCGGAAGTCTCTCGAGTGTGAATTCGCGCTGACGATGTTCTGGTAACGGTTTACAATACTTAGCTCCAGCTTTTCTCTCACGGGCTTGATTATCCATGAGTTCACCTCCATTCGAATTTTTGGGTCCGTATCGAATCGGCAAGCCGTTGGGGCGTGGCGGTATGGGGACAGTGTTTGCGGCGGTTCATGAGAAAACGAAACAGCCTGTCGCGGTCAAGTTGATTTCAGACAGCGTTGCTGATGAGGCAAAATTCAGACGTCGTTTTGATGCGGAGATCAAGAGTCTGCAAAGCCTTTCTCACAGTGGGATTGTCAGAATCTATGGGTTCGGTGAAGAAGAGGGGCACCTTTTCTATTCAATGGAACTGGTGCGTGGTGATTCGCTCCAGAAAGTGATCAAACGCGAAAAACGTCTGGAATGGCAAACCACGATCGATGTTGCCATTCAAATTTGTGGGGCACTCAAACACGCTCATGACATTGGCGTGATTCATCGTGATCTCAAGCCTGCCAATCTTGTTGTTGATGAGAATTGGCGAGTGAAACTTGTGGACTTTGGAATCGCAAAGATCTTTGGAGACTCGAACACCGTCGCAGGATCCTTGTTAGGGACGGCTGATTACATGGCCCCTGAGCAGGCGACGAGCGAAGGGATCACTCAAAGGACTGATCTCTACGCGTTGGGCAGCGTCATGTACGCGATGCTCTCGGGCCGTGCTCCATTCACTGGGAAAAGTGTAACGCAGGTGATCAATGCTTTGCAGAGAGATCGCCCTGTGCCCATCGACTTAATTCGCCCAGATGTTCCGCCTGAATTGGTTGAACTCATCCATGAATTGCTTGAGAAATCTCCCGATGACCGACCGCCGACCGCCTTGGCTGTCATGAATCGGTTAAAAGCAATGAAAGCCGGATTGGAGCGTATCCAGACGGTGGCCGCTGAAGGATCGTTAACGGAAGAAGGACCGGGGGATGACAATCTTCTGAGTGACCTACAAGCTCTCAGGCCACCAGCAGAGCGTGAGGCGACGGAGAATGCTGTTGATGTTCGGACAGGCGCATTCAAGCCGCGCGCATCGGAAAATGAAATCCAGTCTGCAGGTTCAGACGACCTCATCATCATGAGTCCTGAGGAACCCACTGTGTTGTCGATTGGTAATGTGGGGCCGACGCGACTGATTGAGGGAATGGAGGGCGACGATGATGGTCTAGCAGCCAAAACGCATTTCCAGACCGTTCACGACCCTAAGTCAGTGTTAGGTGTGCAGGGCAACCGTACTGCGTCGACTGACCAAGGTTTGGCGGGTTGGGGGAAAATCGTAGTGATGACGTCATGCCTCATTTTCGGAGGTGGGCTTTTCTTTTGGGCCATGCAAACACCCTCACCCGATACGCTCTATCTCGATGCTTTAAGCGGCAACACAACTGCCATGCAAGCTTTTTTGCAGTTGTATCCCGACGACCCACGGTCGATTGAAGTGCAGGATTTGAAAATCGGTATCAAGCTTCGAGGTGTGCTCAAACGCCTGAAAGCACAAAGCAAACTTGGGATCACTGAGTTGTCACCCTCTGAGCAAAGTTTTGTCAGTGTCATGGAGGGGCGGGAATTGAATCCTCGTGACGCGGCAGACAAGATTGATCAATGGCTTAACGTCTACGGCACAGAGGCTGTTATTCAGGATATGGAATTGCGTGAGATGGTCGCTATGGCCAAACGGGAACGGCAGCGTTTACGGGAGCGTGCGCCACTGAATGCAATCGACCCGAGGGCTGCGGATTTACTCAAACGTGTTCAGGATGCCGTGGAATCGGAAGATCCTGATCGAACCAGAAAGGCACTTGTTGGGATCATTGATACATTCGATAAGATCGACTGGGCCGAGCCCGCCGTCGAGGAAGCTGCCCGACAACTCAATGCATTTGACGCGGCTCAAGCGGAAAACGAGGGCAATGAGTCCGACTTGCAGTTGAATTCTGGGGACAGGGGGATTCCTGATTCCAATCATTGACGCGGTAAGTTCACTACGGCTTAACCTTTGAGCGAAAATGAGGTTAAAGCATCATCGGACGAAGGACGCGGACTGACAACACATTTTGGGCTTGAGTGTTCAACCGTTTTGAATTTTCTGGATAAGAGGAATCACGAACAATGAGCGTCCCCGGTCATCAAGAAGGCGCTTGCATGTTGCGCTAAAAACGGTTGCCATGATTGGATTCTGTGTTGGTGCTCGTTTTCTCTCGATATAAGCAGCGCAGTCTTGAGACTTATTGTGTCGGGGAAAAGATTTTCGAATTGGGGATGCTTTGGATGGAAAAGTACATTGGTTGGTTGTTGGACGCTGCAAAATTAGTTGCTTCTGATGTTCATTTGGTAGCGGGTTACCCGCCAACACGGAGAGAACACGGTGAGCTTTTGCGGATCTGTAAGCAAGTGCTATCGAGTTCTGATATTGAGTTGTGTTTGAGGAGCATCTGCACCCCAGAGCAACATGACGTATTCGTGCGTGAACGAAATCTCGATTTTGCGTTCATGTTGGATTCCAATGGCGAGTTGCAGAAGCATGGTTGCACACAGGACGGGGGGCAACGCTTTCGGGGGAATTTGTTTTATAGCAGCGGCAGTCCAGGTGCTTGCATACGGGTCATTCCGAGCCGAATTCCTGAGCTCGAAGAGAACAATTTTCCAACAGATTTGGCAGAACGTTTGGCTTCTTATCGAAATGGTTTGATTATTTTCTCCGGCGTCAGCGGATCAGGAAAAACGACATCGATGGCGATGCTTTTGAATGCCATCGCCAAACAAGGCGGTAAAAGAGTCATCACGATTGAAGACCCCGTCGAGTATCTCTTTCCGTATGACGGAAATTCCATAATCACTCAACGGGAGGTTGGGGGGGACGTCGAGTGCTTCGCCAGTGGTCTGCGTCATGCTTTGCGACAAGATCCGGACATCATCCTGGTGGGTGAGATTCGTGACGCAGAAACGGCTCGCATAGCGATGAGTGCCGCCGAGACTGGTCACCTTGTTATATCAACGCTGCACTCGCGGGATGCCAAAGGGGCGATCACGCGGATGTGGGATTTGTTCCCAACAGCTCAGCAGAATGAAACACAGACTATGTTGGCAGCAAGTCTGCGAGGGGTGATCTGCCAACATTTGTTGCCGAGTTCCATTCCTGGTGAGCGTCGAGAGTTGGCTTTGGAAGTGGTGTTGCGCAACAACGCGGTAGCGGCAGGAGTAAGAGCAGGTCGGATCGATACACTCGAAACTGCGATCTTAGCCGGCCGAAAAGACGGGATGGTGAGTCTGGACGATTCCCTCGGTGAACTATTGCGGCAAGGACGTATTACTCAAGAGACTGCATTTCAGTTTGCCACAGACCCCCGCCAGCTTTCGCGGATGTGAGTTCAGATCGGAGGTGTTTTCGAAGTCGGGGGGACGGCCGACTGCTTTGACTAGGGGATGTTTTGCATCGTTTGCGTACGTGCGGTAAGGAACCCCCTTTGACTTGACTTGGCTTGCCTCGGCGTCGCATCAATCCTCCTTCCCGTCTCTTTTTCCCTGAACCGCGGCAGCAGAGGCAATCTTCCATCAGTCGTGTTCGGTCTTTTTAAATCAGGCGGTAACTGGCTGGCCCCTAGTCTTGTCTTGCGTTCATGGGCAGCCCCCGGTTTTGTTAACAACATGTTGGTCCAAGGCATGTCTGCGGCATTCTTTTCTAGCCGAAACCTTTGACTGTCGATTGATGGATTCAAACTCTAAACCTGAAACAGCCTTAGGTGAAGGATATCCGAGGCTGGCGTTAACGCTCTTCAGTTTCCATTTCTCATTATCGACGAGGGAATTGTGAACCAAATCTCGCAGGGATGTTTTCCCTTAGAGTACGGGCAACAAGAACGCGATCTGAAGAGTAGACCCAATCACTCTCAACAGCAGACGTAGCGATGATTTCTGCCCGCCCGTGCTCTGGTTGGATGCATGTCGCATAGGTCATCGCGAGGAGTAGGAGTTGGCGGAAGCTATTTTGGGTCTAAATAAGCACTTTGCGGGTTTTGGGAATCGCCCGTGATACTGACCATTGGTGAATGCTAGTGGTGGGTTTCAAAGTCACCGCAATGAAGTTGTAACCCGTTCCACCGCGAAGATTTCACGCCTATGCAGTGCAACACTTCAAAAGTTCCTGTTCGATTGGACACGCAGCTCAAGCAGGGACGGTAAAACACATGTGGTGGAATCATCAACCAAGCAGGTGTATCTTGACGGCGGTAGGCCGACTGTCATTCAGAAATCTGTTAATGGTGGTACTGTCGCTTTAATGAAACGAGCCCTACACTTCAACGGAAGACAGGCATGTCAGATCATCGGAAGCAGCTAACTCGCCCAGCTGCAGTGGAAAAAGATGAGTACGCTGTGGAGATGATCCAGGGCTGGATCGCTGATCGGGGACTCGCCTGCTCGCTGAATCTCGGGCACTGGCATCACAATTCAAAGTTAGATGAACGACACGCCTGGGGAGTGATGCTAGCGGATCTTGCAAGAGAAATTGCATTGCAGCTTGAAGGCGTTACGGAGCAGGATCCGAGCGAATCATTAAAAATGATCATCGAAGCAATGCTTTCAGAGTTGGGGAATGACGGTAGTTCAAACACTGAACAGGAACTCACCCCAGGGTGATTGTGAGTGTGTAAGCTGCTATCAAATAGACGAAAGCAGCCACGCAGCATCCAAGGGCTGATCTCTAAAATTTGATTCCGGCGTCAAGATAAAGGCCGGCATCCAAGTCAAGTTCACTTGCAGCTCGTTCGTATTGAACGGTCCGACCAAAAGCGATCCCTGCCTCGACGAAATGACCTCGATTGCCCTTTTCCAGCACTTCATACCCCCCCATGATTCGGAAGTCGCGGATAGTGAGTTCATCCGTCATTCCTGAATCACGCGTGACCGCCCAAGTGTTTCCACCAATGCTGCCGCCTAGATAGGCCCAGCCCTCTGCTTCTCCACCTTGTTTCCATAGTCGATGAAAGATGCGTGGACGCGGCATCGTCGCATCGATTTTCCATTCTGGTGTCGGAGTCCAAACGATTCCAAACGCCGGCAGCAGATTGAAATCCGCGCGGTCAAAGTAAACTGCACCAAGAGAGACGGTTAAGTCGCTCCGACACTTCCAATTCATCAAAGCCAGACCAAAGACACGGAAAGCTTGATCACTGGTGGTGAAGTCACTGCGGATCGAAGGAGTAACTACCACCGTTGAGGAAAACTTTGGATTCCATTTGCGCTGGTGCAGAATATTCAATCCGGTGTTGTAGAGTGCGGACGGTAAATCCAAAGAGTTAAGTCCCTGTAGCTGATCAGCACGGAAATACGGTCGCAAACCAATCAAGTTGTCCATGCTTCCTAACGGAATCCCAAAGTCTGCACGGACCTCCTCAAAGGCCTGATTCATGCCACCTTCCGTGTCGCCCCAGTCCAAGAGGTAGCCCCCCCGAACTTCAACACCTTGACAAAAGCTCCTGCGGTAACGCTCGATGGGTGTTTCACGGGGGTCTTGAAGCGGAATGTCGCGGGCTGCAGGGTCATAGATGAGAGACTGTGGATTGCGGGCACCTAGTGTCTGACCGCTGCATTGCACATAGGATAGCGTGACCGACAGAGTCAGTAACGTAAAAGCCAGTCGTGTGAAACACAGGTGCTGCATCTTGTTTGCCAGGTTTGAGTCGACAGTTGGTTACCAAACTTTCTATGTTCAGGGAAAGAGTGATCACTGTGTGTGAATGCCCAGCAGTGACATGCTGCTCATTCTTTGCCTGAAGCGGCGTCGTGCCACAGTTGGGAAAAAGACCTAGCACTCACAGCACTTGTTGGTCAGGCAGTTGTGTTCTGTCCCGTCGCAGGTTAAAGATGAACACAGCCCGAAAATGAGCTCAGCATGCCTATTGGAGCTCGGCAGGTATGTTGGCATTAGGCGGAATGCGTTGCTGATCAGTTTCTGCTCCTTTCTTGGCTGATTCTTCATTTGTTTTCTTCTTGCTTCATTCACGTGCCTGTGCATCAGCTACGTCGATGGCATTGAGCATGTTTTGGAGCATCGGCATCACCACCTGTCTATAAATACCTTCCGCGCTAGGAAAGTTTTTGAGTTGCTGGAATGTGCTGTAGGAAACCTCGCCTTCTGACGTGGGTAGATTGACCTTTTGTGTTCTGCCGGCGGCATCAACCAGTACGGACTGATAGACCCACGCTCCATTGTTGTCACGACTACGTATCACATCGTGGATTTGAGCTGTGTTGATATCAAAGCTGCCATCCACAGCCCGACTGTTTGGTGTTGGGCCTGAGGGCAGGCCAAGTGTAGTGGCGATTTTCTGCGTCGTATCCTGGACGGAGGCGGGTGACGAAATTGAATTTAGACGTTCCAGTTTGTTTTCCAATTCGGATAACTGCAGATCAGCGGAGAGTGTTTCAGCTTCGCCGATCGCTGATTTAAGAGATGCTTGGATCTGCTCAGAGGGGATGTTCTCGCCTGCAGAGGGAGGCATATGGGTGACTTCCTCAAGTATCGCTTGCTGCGGAGCTGCGGTCTTCAGCCTTGCCTTCCCGATCTGTCCCGCCGTTTCCAAGTGATTGGGGACATACCAACACAGCATCACAATCAACAGTGAAAGATGAACCAACACTGAGAACAAAACGGCGCGACGACGAGTAACAGATCGGCTAGACGGAACCTGGTCACGCGATTTTTTTACGTCAGTATCAAACATTAAGATCGGTCAAATTGGGTAGAGGTCCGGTATTCAAGATTCTAGGTGCGCGATGCGAATTGCGGGCAAAACTGTAAAATACCTGAAAACGCCTTACATGCTGCAAGCATACACAAAGCACGCAAGTTCAACTCTGCCCAGAAGCAACATCGCTTATTTTTCCTGTGTCATGTAAACGAAACAATGACTCGGTTGTGTTGCCCCAACGGTTCTCTGGAAGGGGAAACTAAGCTGATGCTTCGTGACCCAAATTCCGATTTAGGCCACCCCGGCATAGGGTGCTCTATTGAGAAGGTTGCAGAATTGAAACACTCTGTCGTCGCGGAGACTTCTACTAATGAAAAGGCATTGTGGTTTTCGCCATAAAAAAACGACTGGCAGGCACACACACCCGCCAGTCGTCTCCCCTCACGCAAACGTATATCAAAATTGGAAGGTTGGCAAAATTCCCTCTCTCTGGTCGGACTTTGAAAACTACGACGATGGATGAATCTGAATAGTAAGCCGCCTTACCTTTTCGATAAGCCAACAATTGCAAGCGGCGTACCAAGAAGTAAATTGCGCAAAGAATTTCTGGCAAACAGTTGTCATTGCCTTGTAAGTGTTGAATTTTGGGTGATCGCACCCAAAAGTGTGAGTCACTTTCAAGGAATCTGTTTTGTTGTTTGGCGTAGAGAATTTCTTTAATGCCAGTTCTCAGAGCAGCTTTGCCTGTTTTGCAGGCAGTTCAATTGGGGATAAACGCCTAACCGTTAAAAGTGGAATTTGTGGATCGAGGAATTCCACTCAAACGCCTGGTACCGTGCTTAGCCGGGGTGGTGCGGTTGGCCTAGCCCGTCGGGTATTGGGGGGCATCTTCCGTCGTGCTCTATGTACCCGTCAAAATGCAAACAGAGGTGCATCGCTGTGAACCGACCGGTGAGATTGGTAGACGGAATTGGTAGATATCTACTACGAGCAATCGATTCCAGTTCACTGATACCCACGAGATTGCTGTTGGTGAAGCGACTTAAAGGGAATTCACACCAGCGCTTGAATCGATAACTGGAGAACGTAACGTAGCAAAATACAGCAGGCAGGTTATCGCCAACCCAGTACTCAACAAGAACCACACGGGTTGATAGGCGGCGCCGTTCTGGGTCGTGGTGATGAAAAGATGCATTCCGGGCACATTGCTTTCAGATAGTCGAGCCATCGACACAGAGAGAGCGTTGTTGGTGAAGTGAACCAAGATGCAGGGAAGGACACTGCCAGTTCGAAGGGCGATCCAACCAAGCAAGATTCCCATGCATGATGCAGCAATTGATTGCTGGAGAAATCCGTGCGAGATTCCAAACATCAATGCGGTTACGACGATGGCTCGAAGCCGACCGCCCTGCCTCACCAGCCCTCCGAATATAAAACCTCGGAATGCAAGTTCTTCGCATAACGCGGGAATGAGAGCCATCAGGAAAACAATCGAAAACCAGGGCACCGTTTCGATTTGCTCGAGAAACGGTTGCATGGCCTGCACCGCCTTGTCACTGACGGGATAGGTGTATTCAATCCATTTCCCAAGGGCAAGGTAGAGTGGGTGCATCGTTAGACCAAGAGCTACTGCCATGGGAAAACATAACCAATGCGGCAAGCGGATCCTGAAGCTGGTTCGAAGTGAGGTTGTCAGCATGACTGACATCAGTAAGGCAGGAGCAAGTATAAATCCGAGTTGGGAGCTGAGAATCATTTTGGTAATGCCCGCGAGATCCTCTGGCACTGCGGTTGCCGCCAAACGTCCAAAAAATAGAGCGACCAGTATGATTGCTCCACAGGCATAAGCCTGTGCGATAGTGGACACCGGTTGTCGATCTCTCCAAAGGTGTTTGACCCATAAACCAAGTTCCCACTGTTCCTGACCACCGAACAAGACAGCCTCGTTTTCAAACTGGCGTTTCGCCCATGTCACCGCCAACCACAGACAACCTGCAGTGACGCCAAACACCAGCGGCAAGTGCAACAAGGCATCTCCGTATTGTCCCTCAACCAGCGATCTGACCAGCAGAAACATGCCCGTCACAGGAATTAGGCTGGTGCCGGCCGATAAGTTCATCCCAGGCAGCATTGGCAACAGCACAAGTGGCAGGGTAACCATCATCAGTGGCATTAGATAATACTGACCCTCCTTACTGCTGCGTGCCATCGCAGCAACCGCCAACGCAAGCGCACTGAACAGGCATGACAAAGGAATCAGGGCCACAAAAAGCCAAAGCATAGGTATAAGCGGTGGGGCTCCTAATGATGCACCACTCACTCCAATCTGTTGAAAAACAAAGGAACTGGTGACCAACATGCTGGCAGCGTTTAAAATGGCCGTTAGCATACTGAAACTTGCAACAGCACCGAGTTTGCCCCAAACAATTTCACTGCGTAACGCTGGGCTGCACAGAAGGGTTTCCAACGTGCCTCGCTCTTTCTCTCCGGCGACCAAATCAATTGCTGGGTAGAACGCCCCTGTCATCGCCCATACGAGCATGATGAAGGGCAGCATTTTGCTCCAGAATGCAGCTTCACGCGTTCTTTCGGGAGACAAATCGACGTTGTCCCACTGAAAAGGTTCCAACATTTTCATGTCAATGCCTGATGCTGCAAGAGATTCAGCCACGCACGTTGCTTTCCAGTTGTTCAGAATGTCGGTCACTCGATTCATCGCAATTTGTGACTCATCCGAGGCGACGCTGTACAGCACCTGAGCGGTGGCCTTCGGGTCACCTGTGTTCGAGTCCGGCTCTGAAAAATGCGGCGGGAAAATCAGGACTGCATCGAAGGTGCCATCCCGAACCCAGCGGTTGGTTGCATCAGCAAGCGTGTCACCTTCTGCTAAATCATCAACGCCGCGCAAAAGTAGCGATAAGTTGTTTGAGCCGTCTGTGTAGTGTTCACAAAATGCATCACCTTCCAGTAATGGAGGGACTCCCTGAATATTCTCGGAGCCTACCACACAAACAGTGGTAGTGTGCTGTTGCGTGAACTGCGCAATTTGCAATAGCAAGGTTCCTACGAGGGGATACAGCATGATCGGAAGCAAAGCGATCGTGAATAGCGTTCGGCGGTCCCGCAGTTGGTCACGCATCTCTCGAACATAGATAAGCAAGATCGCAGAGAAACGGGGCTTGTTCGACGTTCGTTCTGGTTGCGTTAAGAGATCATGCGAGCGGTTCATGCTGACGGGTCTCCTGCAGAGCGACGTAACGATTTTTCCTCGTTGGCGTCGGTCTGTTTTCCATCCTGTCGCTTTTCGTGTTGGCTCAATAGGCCAAAAAACAGCTCCTCAAAGTCGTCTTCATTGTGGCGTTCTTTCAAGTCCTTGAGTGTTCCGATGTCGAGAATCCGGCCTTGGTGCATGATCGCGATTCGGTCGCACAGACGTTGCACTTCGCTCATGATATGAGTTGAAAAAATCAGGCACTTTCCGGAAATTCGCAATTCGTTGATCACTTCCAGTAGGTTGCGAGCGACCAGCACATCCAAGCCTAATGTTGCCTCGTCAAAAATCAGAACTGGCGGATCATGGACCATCGCACGAGCAATGGAGACCTTCTGCTTCATACCGGTGGACAGCTTACCGCCTGGGACGTTGCGAAATTCGTTCATGCGCAACTGATCAAAAAGAGATTCCAGTCGCGATTGAAGTGTTCCACGAGCCATGCCATGTAGACGCCCGAAATAGGTTACCAACTCCCATGCGGTCATCCGATCGTAGATCGCCGTGTTATTGCTAACGAACCCGATGTTCCGACGTACCGCAGCTGGGTTGGTACTGACGTCATAGCCGGCTACGGTCGCGGTCCCACTGGTTGGAGTGAGTACCGTGCTAAGGATGCGTAAGACTGTGGTTTTGCCAGCTCCATTCGGGCCGAGCAATCCAAAAATCTCACCTCTTTTGACTGTGAAGGAAACCTGATCAACGGCGACAAATCTGCCGCGACTCAAATCGTCATAGGCTTTGGTCAGTTGATCGACTTGGATCATGGAGCGAGTCTTCTGGCAGTGCGGCGAACGAGTTGCCACGTTGCTTTGGCAGGATACCCCGCATTACGCAGGACATATCGGTTGTGCAGTTGGTCGATCCAAAAATGGTATGCACACTGTGGATCTGCCACTATAGATATGTAGCTCCCTTCGGATGGTGTTGAGGCAGATGACTGCAGAAAGACGATAGCTTTTCAGCAACGTGCCCGGACTAATCGTCAATCCTTCACGCGAAGTCGCACGACCGGCCCAGTCACAGATTCGAGGGCTTGGATGTCGTCAGTCGCAGCTTTCGCAGCTCCCTCGGTTGCGATATGGGTCATGATCACCAATGGAACCGGGTCACGGTGCGGCCCACCCTCGCGGCCTTCGTGCTGAATGACCGATGCGATGGAGATTCCGTGTTGTGCCAGCACCGCGGCAATCGAGGCCAGGGTCCCCGGATGATTCGATACACTGAGGCGGAAATAGTAACGGCCCCTGCTGGTGTCACCATCACGCAACTTGACCCGAGGCGGTTGATCACTCGAGAAGTATTCCAGAGTTTGGAAAGTAAGGCGGGTTCGGCCCACTGCCGTATCAATCAGGTCAGCCGCTACAGCCGAGGCGGTGGGCATCTGACCGGCACCCAAACCATGATAAAACACAGGCCCCACGGCATCGCCGATCACTTGAATCGCATTGTAGGCGTCACGTACCTCAGCCAGTGGTGTTCCCACGGGTACCAGGGTCGGTGATACGGATAGCTCAAGGCCATCTTCCGCTAGGTTGGCAATGGCGAGCAATTTGATTCGATAACCTAGTTTCTGCGCGTAAAGCAGGTCCTCTGGATCCAATCCATCGATGCCGGTACGAGGAATTTGTGACCAATCAACCGTCGCGCCAAACGCTAGATGCGCCAGAATGGCGAGCTTCTGCGCTGCATCTGTACCATCAACGTCCATCGCAGGATCGCTCTCTGCGTAGCCCAAACGCTGCGCCTCACGTACCACATCGTCGTAGCTGGCACCGTTTTCGTCCATTTGTGTAACGATGAAGTTACTAGTCCCATTCAGGATGCCTTCTAATGAACCAATCTGGTTGGCCGAGAGGCACTGGCTGATGTTGGCAATGATCGGGATGCCGCCCGCTACCGAAGCTTCAAAAGCGATGCTGCGTCCCAGTTCTCTCGCACGAGTAAAAAGCTCAGCACCATGCTCTGCCAGTAACGCTTTGTTGGCTGTGACTATAGCTTTTCCCGATTCAAGCAAAGACAACATGATGGAGCGGGCTGGTTCTAACCCGCCGATCAATTGAGCCACGACCGTGATCTCATCGTCTTCCATCACTTCCTGCAGGGAATCAGTTAAAACACCCTCCGGCAGGTCAACGTCACGTGAACGAGATAAATCACGGACCACTGCTTTTTTCAGCCACATTGTTCGCCCGGCATGGCGAGCGGTTCGGTCACCATGATCCAGCAAAAGACGTGCGACACCGCTGCCAACGGTTCCTAGCCCAACAATAGCGACATTTGTTTTTTCCATTTCGAGAGTTTAGCCAGTACTCGCGGTCGCTGGGAAGCCACCAATGAAACGCAGGCGGCCACTTCAACGACGCTCGCAGGAAAGCCTAGAACGCAGCAGATCCGCCCCAGATTCCACCAGAACATAAATCTACGCGCTAGGTTCTGAGGCGTGTCCTCGTAAATAGCGAGCGACCAAACAGATAGCTAGCAAATTGCGAAAGGCGTTTCTAACCCGTGCCGCTAAATCACGTGGATTTCGATGGGGGATGCAGGTAGGCCCCAGTTTACCGCGGTAGAGACAAGTTGCCGCTGCTAAGACAAGCTGTTGGGCTTAACACGGTAACTACCAAAAATTCAGCAGTGTTGGACCTAACAAACGTGAATGGCATGTTATCGGAAACTAGCAAGCCAGCTTCCCGTGGGTCATCATGAACGGAAAGCCATTTGATCGGCGTGAGGCCAGGTGATGCAATTGAAATGCCAGGTGATGCAATTGAAATTTGGTCTGCCCCTAGCGTAAACGCGAACAGTTTTTCGCAGTAAGATTCCCCCAGCGTGTGCCTTTTTCTTACCCGAGTGAATGAATGACAGACATTTGGCCAATCTTCGCAAGTGTTTCTGGTGTCTTTTTGGTGATGTTGGTTGGCGCAAGTTGTCGGCGTTTCGGCTGTCTGAGACGTGAGTCTGATCATTCTCTCGCTAGCTTGATTACCAATGCACTGCTGCCAGCCTATTTCATAAGCAGAATTCTTGCCGGGCCCCAATTCGATTCCAGTTTTTCAGCATGGCAACCACCTGTATTCGGATTCGTGATGACGAGTCTAGGCTTTGGAATCTCATTTCTAGTTGCTAAATCGATTGGTCCCAAACTCGGTTTGATGAATGATTCGCAGCAACGTTCTTTCGCTTTGTGTGTGGGAATCTGCAACTATGGCTATGTGCCTTTACCCCTGGCAGAAAGCTTTTATCCCGATTCATTGGTATCTTTGATCCTCCATAACGTAGGAGTTGACCTTTCGTTGTGGAGCGTTGGTGTGGCGATCATAAGTGGCGGTGGTGGGAAGGCGTGGCATCAGGTACTTCTAAGCCCGCCTTTCCTTGCTGTCTTCATCGCCTGTTGCTTGAAGCCGTTTCTCGGCCCGGCTGAAATTCCTGCGATGTTGTTATTCGTGTTTGACACGCTCGGCAATTGTGCAATTCCACTTGGGCTTTTACTAAGCGGCGCAATTATGATGGACTTCCTCGCGGACACCTCGTGGATGAAGTCCTATGCGGTTGGCCTTACCGCAATACTGATCCGTCAGTTATTGCTGCCATGCCTGATGATCGGAATTGCCTTGCTGTTTGCTGTTGGAAGTCCAATGAAGGAGGTCGTTCTTTTGCAGGCGGCCATGCCCGCTGCGGTTTTTCCCATTGTGCTTGTTCGGCTCTATGACCGCGATACGACCATCTCGATCCAAGTGATCGTATCGACCTCTCTCGCAGGGCTCGTGCTGATTCCGGCATGGCTTCTGCTGGGGCAGCTGATACTTTCAACTTAGGCTGGTTTCGGGTTTAGTACGTGGGATGTATCGCAAGGCAAATGGCGATAGCGACTGCCTGAAAGCCCCAGTGTAGGTTGGGTGGATTCAGATCAGTTTTTCTAATGAGTTTGAACAGTACACGTGGTTTGTGACGTTAGAAGGTCGAAGTTAACGAGGGGCAGAAAGCAAGTTAGGTTCACCTAGTTAGGCACACGACCTGACATAAAACTCGCAGCAGCGGAAGTGGCAGAAGACGTGTTCATCGACGGTCTTGGTTGGGATCCCGAAACGATCCCGAAATCGGTGTGTCAACCGTAGAGCTTACAGTTCAATGTTGAATCTCAGGCCATCGTAAGCAAGTTCAACGCCTTCTGGCAAAGAGGCATTGGTTTCATCATGTTCCAAGTCGTGACAGATATGAGTCAGATAGGTTTTTGCCGGGTTGATTCGTTTGGCGATGTCGCAGGCTTCCTGGACACTGAAATGGGTTGGGTGCGTTTTCCATCTCAGGGCGTCAACAACAAAGGTGTCGACGCCGGAGAGTAATTCGAGTGATGATTCAGGAATGAAGTTTGTATCAGTGCAATATGCAAAATTGCCGATCCGGAAACCAAGCACATCGAAATGAGGGCCGTGAGATAACCGCAAAGGCTGGAACTCAATGCCTAGCACCTTGAAAGCGTCAACCTCGTTGATGGGTTCGAACTCGAGTCGCGGGGTTGCTCCCGGATGGGTTTCCTTCCGATCACTAAAAGCATAGTCGTATGATTTTCGAATCCGCGCTTCAACGCTCGCCTCACAAAACAGCGGGACTGGGGTGCCGAGTCGAAATGGAAATAGTCGCAGGTCATCGAGTCCAAACAGATGGTCTGCGTGCTCATGGGTGTAGACCACGGCATGCACAAGGGGAATTTTCTCACGCAACAACTGGGTCCGCATGTCAGGGGCGGTATCGATCAGGATCGTCCCTCGGCCGCTGCGTATGGCCACAGAACAGCGTGTGCGACTGTTTTTTGGATTTGTACTGGTGCAAACTGCGCAGTCGCATCCCAGGGCGGGGACACCTACGCTGGTTCCGGTTCCGAGTAGGATTACCTCAGCAGATTGTGCACACATTTGGTTCATTTGAAGTTTTGGGCGTTTCCTTTGCCGGGTCGGGAGCAACATCGGCGTACGAGCCGTCTCGAAGCCGCATCGTGCCACTGTAGCTCGGGAAAGACGCATTTAGGGTTGGTAAGCTGGGAGTTTTTTGCCTACGCTCGGAAGCTTATTTTGGTGGATCGTCACAAATGTCGTAAGCAGGGGCAAATTTACTTATCAAAAGCCCCTTGGCTGAATTACCAATATTCTGCGATACTTTTGCACTTGGGCAATAAGCCTGTCCCCTCCAACCGTAATTTGACGGCATGATCGGCCCGGTAGAACGGTGCCTGATGGCGATCATGCCACCTGATTTTGAATTCCCGAATCAGCATGTCCGCTGAGAGCCCAGCCAGTCCTGTGGGTTGGCTGTTAGACCGGCAAACATCGTTAGGATCAAGCCGGCTGTTGTGCCTCGGGTTTACGCCATTAATTAATAAGAAAGACAAGATTTGATGTTGAAAAACTTTTCACCTGCAGCACTCGGTATCAATGGTCGTCAAAGCGAGTTGATCGAGCTTGCTTTGACATACGGGTTCACCGGGATGGACGTTGACATGCATGAGATGCTCCGTCGCGCCCAGCGCACCAATGTTGAAGATGCCGCAAAATATCTCGAGGCTGCGAAAATAGAAGTGGGTGGGTTTGAACTGGGGGTTGACCTGGATGCTGATGACGATGCATTCACTAGTCAGCTTGGCGCGTTGCACCCAGTCGCTGACATGGCAAAGCAACTTGGGGCCACACGTGGCTACATCCGCGTCCCAGCTGCTACCAATCGCCTGCCATACCACGAATACTTTGAAGTTCAGGGAACCCGTCTTGCACAGATCGCCCAGGTTCTCGAGCCGCGAGGAATTAAACTTGGAATTGGTTTTTCTGCCGGCAAAGAACTTGAGGAAGGCAAGGAATTTGCCTTCGTTCGAAATGTTGAAGGCTTCTTGGCACTCGTGAATTCCGTTGCCGGTGCTAATGTCGGAATGCTGCTTGACACCTGGGATTGGGTTGTAGGTGAAGGCGCCATGGACCAACTCAGCGAAATCCCAGCTGAAAAGATCGTTGCGGTGCGACTGGGATCGGTGAATGCTGAAGCGGAAGCCGGTAAGGCTACCTCAAGTGATCGCGTTCTTCCTGAACAGGAAGGTGCTTTGAATCATGTGAGCGTCATCAAACATCTGGACTCAATTGGGTTTGATGGTCCGGTTAGCCCAAGTGCTTCCAATCAGAGTTACAAAGGCCAGACCCGCGAAAGTATCGTGCAACGTGCGCAAGAAGCGGTTGATGGCATTTCGAAAGAAGCAGGGCTTACTGTGGCCAAACTTCCAATGGAAACCATTGAGGATATTCCATACGAGCCGAATCCAATAAGCTGATCGAGAACGGACTGTGTTATGCGTTACTCATTTGTAATGCATGTTCTGGTGCCTTGATGCTCTCGTCTCGACTGTGAAATGATCGCGGCAAAGGGGATTCCCTTTGCCGTTTTTTTATGTGGATCAACATAGACTGATTTGGTTCGTTCCCCGGGCGTTGGGAGCAGTTTTGACTTGATCATTCGTCTGAGTTTTTTTCTGAGCGTTTGATCCAAGAGTGGCTGGTCGCACGATAGATCGAGTGCTTTCCTATCTGATCACTTAATTGGTCGACAACCGCGTCGAGGGCTTTCTGCGAGCGTTGGTCCGTCTCCGATTGAAACAAATCGAGCTGGCGGGAGCCTAAGTCGGTTAGGCCGCCCAAACTGACACCAAGCAGTCGGATGGGCCGGGGATGCTTGGTACATAATTCATTCAATAGACACATCGCCGTTCGGAATACTGCATCCGTAGATTGCGTTGGTTGATTGAAAGATTGTGTCTGGGCGAAGGTCTGAAAATCCTCGCAGCGGTATTTCACAGTTGCGGTGCGTGCGAATCTGGCATTCCGCCTGAGGCGACGCGTCACCTGTTCGCAGAGGTGGCTGATCACAGCCCGCATCAGTTCAGGATCATCGATGTCATCGGAAAACGTACGTTCGTGGCTAATTTGTTTAGCCGTGCGATCCGGCACAACCTTTCGGTTATCAATTCCGTTGGCAAGTTTCCAAAGGTGTTCTCCCCAATTGCCAAATTTTTCGGAGAGTGCGGTCCGGTCGTATCTGCGGATGTCTCCGATCGTCTTCAGGTGGAGCGACGCTAGTTTCTTATTGCCAACACGGCCAACACCCCATAGCCGTGATACAGGAAGTGGATTGAGAAATGATGCAATGTGCTCAGAAGAGACCTCGGTAAACCCATCAGGCTTGTTAATGTCGCTGGCAATTTTAGCCACGAATTTTAGCGGGGCGATGCCCACGCTCGCTGTGAGGTTCAGTTCTTGTTTTATGAGTGCTTTGATTTGCGTCCCGATTTCTCTTGCAGATCCGAACAGCCTTTGGGTGCCCGTTACATCAAGAAATGCTTCATCAAGAGACAAGGGTTGCACCAGAGGTGTGAACCTTCGAAAAATTTCCCTTACTTGACGTCCTAACGTTGACTAGTGGTC
>JAAHTH010000026.1_pt4 | contig 22552 bp, 19 predicted proteins | sample 6116091 | NCBI WGS metagenome assembly JAAHTH01 (sample SAMN13939990, study PRJNA603662) | sponge metagenome | isolation source: marine sponge | host: Mycale hentscheli | place: New Zealand | collected 2006 | reverse complement strand
CCCCCCCCCCCCCCCGCCCCCCCCCCCCCCCCCCCCCCCCCCCCCCCCCCCCCGAAATTAACCGATATGACTAATTTTGATTCCCAGGGCTCTAAAAGTTGAAATAATTTAACCATCCAGCGTAGTGCCCATGGCCCCATTAAAAGCACCCCAGTAAAAAATAAAATGACTTGAAGTAAGACATGACCAAGCGTTGTCATGTTCACAACACCGGTTAAAACCACACTACTGACCATCGCCAAAATAATTAGACCCAAGACATCATCAATCATGGCAGCCCCCATAATCGTCTTGGCTTCCCGGGTGCGTAGTTTTTTCATTTCTTTTAAAACACGCGCTGTAATGCCTACACTGGTTGCAGATAACGTGGCGGCTAAAAATAAGTCTGTTTTAACCGATGCCATTGGAATTAAAAACAATGTCACCAAAAATCCACAAATAATCGGCGAAAAAACACCCAATAATGCCACACGAAGCGACTCTGTGCCGGTATGCTTAATTTCATCTATCGAGGTCTCAAGCCCGACCATAAATAATAAAAAAATAACCCCGTAACGTGAAAAACTATCAACCACATATGCCACACGAATTAAATCAACACCACTTGCACTTTTTAAAACAGCTGTGACTTGTTGTGCTTCAGGCAAAGTAGGTATCGTTGTGTAAACAGCTTTTGCAACCGATGCGCCGGATAAAACATCACCCATAATATCAAACACCGCAGCGCCTTCTCGTAAAACGACAGCAAGTGGCAAACCAAAAAAATAACAAATATTGCCGAGCAGCACGCCCATCAATAATTCACCCAACACACCTGGCTGTTTTAAAAGCTGTGCTGCATAGCGTCCCATGAGGCCAAAAAAGAAAATCAATGTCACCCAAAGTACAACCGATGCCACAGGATCATTATGCCCATCTGTACCACTTGCAAAGGCAAATTTAGGTACAAACAAACACCCCAGCAGCAACAAAAAAAACAAGAAAAACATTCGTTTTTTAGTCAAATCACGCATCGCGCTCATGACAAAATATCCTGTGGTTCAACTTGCTGCTTTGCAAGCATCAAACTGGTTTCAAGCACTGTATCTGGGTTCAGTGATACACTATCAATTCCTTCTTGCATCAGCCACAGGGCTAAATCAGGATGATCAGATGGCCCCTGGCCACAAATTCCTATATATTTTCCTGCACGCTTACAAGCATCTATCGCCATATGCAATAAGGCTTTTACGGCTAAATCACGCTCATCAAATTGTGCAGCCACCAAACCTGAGTCACGATCAAGCCCCAGTGTCAGCTGCGTTAAGTCATTGGAACCAATTGAAAAACCATCAAAATGTGTCAAAAATGCATCTGCCAATAAAGCATTAGATGGCAATTCACACATCATAATCACGCGCAAACCATGCTCTCCACGCACCAACCCATTGGCTTTTAATACATCAATGACGTTGGATGCTTCTGTAACTGTACGTACAAATGGAATCATCACTTCTACATTGTCAAGCCCCATCGACTCACGTACAGCTTTAACTGCTTGACACTCCAGAGCAAAGCAATCAGCAAAGTCAGGTGACACATACCGTGAAGCACCACGAAACCCAAGCATTGGATTTTCTTCGTCTGGCTCATATAATGCGCCCCCAATTAAATTGGCATACTCATTGGATTTAAAATCAGACAAACGCACAATCACAGGCTTTGGATAAAAAGCAGAGGCAATCGTTGCAATGCCTTCTTTAAGACGCTCAACATAATAAGCCACTGGAGAGTTATAAGCTGCTGTTTTATCTTCGATTTTTTTCTTTAGTTCAACATCTTTTAAATCATCAAATTGCAAGAGTGCTTTCGGATGAATACCAATGGTGTTCGAAATTAAAAATTCTAACCGCGCAAGACCAACCCCTGCATTTGGAATCGATTGAAAAGTAAAGGCGCGTTCAGGATTACCCACATTGAGCATGACTTTCAGCGGTAAATCAGGCAAAGTTTCTACGTCTAACACCGAACGCTCAAAAGGTATGAGTCCTTGATAAACATAACCTGAATCACCTTCTGCACAGCTCACAGTGACTTCACTGCCATCAGCAATCATCTGGGTTGCATCGCCACAACCCACAACCGCTGGAATACCTAATTCTCGGGCAATAATTGCAGCATGGCATGTGCGCCCACCTCGATTCGTCACAATCGCTGACGCACGCTTCATGACAGGTTCCCAATCGGGATCCGTCATATCAGACACTAAAACATCACCCGATTCAACACGGTGCATTTCTGAAGCGTTTTTTATCACTCGCACACGCCCTTGTCCAATGCGTTGCCCAATGCTTCGACCTTCAACTAAAACATCAGAACTGGCTTTCAGAGCATAACGTTCAATCACTTGTTTATCCGCTGATGCACGTTGGCTTTGCACCGTTTCCGGGCGCGCTTGTAACAAATAAATCGAGCCATCAATCCCATCTTTTCCCCATTCAATATCCATAGGACGCCCATAGTGCGCTTCAATCACCATGGCCTGATGTGCTAAATATTCGATATCTTCTGTGGTTAAAGAAAACGTTTGGCGCCTCGCGATATCCACCGCTTGTGTCATCACCCGGCTTGTTGCATTTTGATCCGTGTTATACACCATCTCCAGCGCTTTTTCGCCTAAGGTTCGACGAATAATTGCCTCACGTCCCGCACGCAATGCAGGCTTATACACATAAAATTCATCGGGATTCACTGCGCCTTGTACAACCATCTCACCTAAGCCATACGATGAGGTAATAAAAACAACTTGGTCAAAGCCTGACTCGGTATCTAATGTAAACATCACACCACTGGCACCACAATCACTCCGAACCATTTGCTGCACACCAACAGAAAGCGCAACATCATCATGTGAAAAGCCATGATGCACACGATAAGCAATGGCGCGATCATTATAAAGTGAAGCAAACACTTCTTTCATCGCCAAAAGTACAGCATCAACCCCTTTGACATTTAAAAGTGTTTCTTGTTGCCCCGCAAACGATGCATCGGGTAAATCTTCAGCCGTTGCAGAAGAGCGAACAGCCACTGTAAATTGATCATGTCCAATACGCGCTTCAAGCGATTGATAAGCTTCACGAACAGCCTCTTCAACGCTTTCCGTAAACGATGCATTTAACATCATTTCACGAATACGTTTACCGACACGTGCAAGTGCTGTTACATCATCTACGTCTAAATTTTTTAAGGCCGTTTTAATATTATCTTTAAGATTATCTTGATTTAAAAAATCATAAAAGGCATCTGAGGTTGTCGCAAAGCCACCAGGAACACGTACACCCATTCCACTCAAATGACTAATCATTTCACCGAGAGAGGCATTTTTTCCACCCACACGGTCAAGCTCAGTCATTCCCAGTTGCTGAAAATCAATTGTATATATCATGTTAGGTATCAATCCTCTCGATTCCTTCGAAAATAAGCATTATTCTACTGAAATTCATGTCAGGTGCAACTTCTATCATGCGACGTAATCGTCTATTATAGATGCCTTAACTAACCTTACTTAGCTTGACTAATTAAATATGAATCTATCTGCTCTTAATTCAATCTCACCTATCGACGGTCGCTACTGCAAGAAAACTCGGACACTAAGCCCTTTTTTCAGTGAATTTGGCTTGATTTATTATCGTTTAATGGTTGAAGTGCGATGGCTCGAGTCATTAGCAAATAACCCCAAAATAAAAGAAGTCCCTGCTCTAACTGATGCTTCAAAACAATTTTTAGACCAGATTATCCTTGATTTTAATGAAAAAGAAGCCGAGGCCGTTAAAGCCTACGAAAAAAAAATTAATCATGATGTCAAAGCCGTTGAGTATTATTTACGCGATAAACTCGAAGCATTCGAACCTTTACGTCCAATAACTGGTTTTATTCATTTTGCATGCACATCTGAAGATATTAATAATTTAGCCTATGCCTTCATGGTAAAAGAAGCACTTGCAAAAGTAATTAAACCGGCTCTTGCCGAAATCACAGGTGGTATTACTTTACTCGGTAAACAGCACGGTGAAGCAGCCATGCTTGCAAGAACTCATGGACAACCTGCAACCCCAACAACACTCGGCAAAGAACTGATTAATTTTTCATCTCGTTTGAAACGCCCATTGCAGCAACTCGCCGAAGTTTTAATTTCAGCCAAATGCAATGGCGCTGTCGGAAATTATAATGCACATACGATTGCCTATCCCGAAGTTAACTGGCGAAAACACTGCTCTGATTTTATTACAAAACTCGGGCTTTCTTTCAGCGCCTATACCACCCAAATAGAGCCTCATGATGGCCTTGCTGAAGTGTCACACTTAATGATTCGAATTAACAATATTTTACTCGATTATACACGTGATATTTGGTCTTATATTTCGCTAGGTTATTTTAAACAAAAAACAGTCAAAGGCGAAGTGGGCTCATCAACCATGCCGCATAAAGTCAATCCCATTGATTTTGAAAATGCCGAAGGTAATCTTGGCCTTTCTAATACTTTATTTAGTCATTTTGCAAACAAACTTACGCAATCTCGCTTGCAACGTGATTTATCTGACTCGACAGTACTCCGTAATATAGGCGTTGCTTTTTCTTATGCCCTGATTGCTTATCAAGCAATCGCCAAAGGCAATGATAAACTTGAACTCAATGCCAAAGCGCTAGATACTGATTTAAATCATAAATGGGAAGTAGTCACAGAAGCGATTCAAACCGTCATGCGACGTCATGGCCTGCCTCATGCTTACGAAGCATTACGTGATTTTTCTCGTGGCAAAGACATGAACCAAGAGACTTTACATGCCTTTATCAATACCTTAGCACTACCTGATCAAGCAAAATCAGATCTATTAGCGCTGACACCCAACACATACACAGGACTGGCTGGCGCATTGGTCAAAGCTTTTTCCTAGTATTTTGTCTAAATATATAAATATATGAATATAACTGCTGATTTATCACAGCAAGGCGAAACCTTTCGCACTGATATATTGGTGATTGGTGGTGGTTTGGCGAGCTTGCATTATTGTCTTCAGATCATGCAACATCAGCCTAAAACACGGATTGCGTTAATCAGTAAAACAATCATCGGTGAGTCTAACAGCCGGTATGCTCAAGGCGGCATTGCTGCTGCGTTATTATCCGAAGATTCTATTGAAGCGCATATACACGACACTTTAAAGGCAGGCGATGGCTTATGTTATAAAAAAAATACGACTCATATTATTCAAAAAAGCAGAGATGCCATTCAGCAGCTTGAGAGCCACGCTGTTTTATTTGATAAAAGTGAACCCAACCAATATGCGCTCGCCCACGAAGGCGGGCATAGCCACAGGCGTATTTTACATACAGGTGATCAAACCGGGCTTAGCATGATAAATGCCTTGCTCACCCAAATCCGTGAGTATCCCAATATTCAATGCTTTGAGCATCATACGGCAGTTAATTTAATCACCCAACATCACCCCCATCGCATCTCGCATCAGGGCGAAGTACTTGGCGCTTATATTCTAGATAGCAATACACAAAAGATTCATGCTTACCTGGCTGACGCTGTCATTCTTGCAACCGGCGGCGCGGGTAAAACCTATCGCTATACAAGCAATAGCATGGTCGCAACAGGCGACGGTGTCGCCATGGCTTATCGTGCTGGTGCACGCATTGGCAATATGGAGTTTTATCAATTCCATCCAACACTCTTATACCACCCTGATGCCAGTAGTTTTTTAATTTCAGAGGCGGTTCGAGGCGAAGGCGGCATACTACGCCATGCTGATACACACGAGCAGTTTATGTCGAAATATGCCCCCGAACAACAAGATCTTGCCACGCGTGATATTGTATCGCGTGCGATTTTCAACGAAATAGAACAAGGCGAGAGTCCATTTGTCTATCTAGATATCACACACCAACCCCGTGCCTTCTTAAAAAAACGCTTTCCTCAAATTTATAGCATGCTTGAATCGATTCATATCGACATGGCTGACGATTTAATTCCAGTGGTGCCCGCAGCGCATTACCAGTGTGGCGGTATTCTCGCAACACCTGCCGGAAAAACTGATTTAGCGCGTTTATATGCGATAGGTGAAGTGGCATTCACAGGCTTACATGGTGCCAATCGTTTAGCCAGTAACTCTCTACTTGAGGCCGTGGTCATGGCCTCAAATGCTGCTGTTGAAAGCTTAAAAGATATCCAAGCACCGGCTAGACTCAAACATGATTTGCCCACCTGGCATTCACCACGTGTCGTTAATCACCGGCGTGCAAGCCAAATTAATGCACATTGGCGAGGTCTACGCGGCGAAATGATGTCTTATGCAGGCATTGTTCGCACGGAGGCAGGCCTCAATGATTTATTGCAGCTCATCCAAAAACGTAAAACCATTATTGAAGATTATTATTGGACACATTGCATCACCCGAGACTTTATTGAGCTTCGAAATATTATATTAAACGCTGAACTGATTGTTCGCTCAGCACTATCCAGACGTGAATCACGTGGTGGACATTTCAGAGATGATTTTCCAAACAAACATGCTAATGCAGAAGAAAGTATTTTGAGGTCAAATACACAATGGGCTAGATTTGAATAAAAAACAACCATGTTGATTTAATTTAACTCAATCCTGTAATAAAAGTACTACTCTATATAAATAAATGGTTTTACGCTCTTGGCAGTCTAAGTGGGATGAATTATCTACGTATTTCAAATATTCTGCCGAGATTCGGAGCCTGATTTACACGACTAATCCTATTGAAGGCTTTCATCGACAGGTTAGAAAATACACAAAATCTAAGGGTGCGTTTACTTCAGAAAATGCACTAGTGAAACTGATTTATTCGGCGTATACTCGCATCAAAGAAAAATGGAACCAGCCTATGCATAATTGGGCTTTAATTATTTCGAAGCTTGATATTTATTTCGAAGGTCAATTAAAGGTTGAGTTGTAAATGGGTGACACAGTTGAGTGAACAGTCTCGTTACATTTTATTTATTCGCGTTCTTGCATAGCTATTTTAAAGCTCAGATTATTTAGGCTTCAATGAATGCCCTGTATCTATATCTTTAAATTTAGGATCATTTATTATTTTATCTACTTTCTCTTTTAAGCGCATAAAAGATTTACCTGTATCTGAGTATTGTTCGTGCTTCACTGGTTTTTCTTTTGCTGTTTCTTTATGGTGCATGCTTTCTTCACCCAAAGCATCTACACTCACTCGCTCAATTGTTTTGTTTATGTTTTTTAATCTATCTTTATATTTTAAATTATAAATACCATGTTTCCCTAAATACTTATGAATATGTTGATATTGCTTAGCCAATAAAAGATCTGCGTCAGATTGTAATTGCTTAGGCAGGTGTTGAAACATACCTTTATCTTCTCTAACCGCCGCCAATGCAATACGCTTATCCGCCTTTAAATCTTCCGATAAATAACCATATAAACGCGCATGTACTTTTAAAGCTTGTAACACTCTTTCTTTATCATGATTAAAATCAAGCAAACTGAGCGTCGGTTGAGTAGCCAGGCCTTTCTCAGGCTGCATTTTTTTAGTAGATGTTATTGAACGTGTTGAGGGATGTGCCATTGGATCTGTTTTTCGAATCGTCTTTTCTTTTGCAGGGTAGGCTCTCGGAACAACAACAGGGCTGACTACCACACTAGGCTCTCTTTTTTCTGAGTACGTTTTACTTTGATCTAACTCAACACGAACAGCAGCATAAGTACTTTGATGGCTTGCCGCTGCAATAATATCTTTATCTTGTTGTAGTTTTTTAGAAGCAAATTGAAGCGCCTTTGGATTTTGTGCCACAGCAGTCAGTACCATTCTTTTATCCGATTTTAACCGACCTGCTGCGTGAGCTAAGGCCATACCATCTTTTTTTAATGCGCGTGATACAAGACTTCTATCAGCTTTTAGCACATCTGATGCATGCTGCAGTGCTTGAGGCGTATGAGTAACCGCCGCAAGTACAACCTCTCTATTCGCTTATAAGTCATCACCTGCCTGTTCAAGCGCTAAGCCTGCTTGCTTAACAGCTGCTAAAACAATCGTTTTATTTTTTTTTAATGCTTTTGATAGCCTTTTTAATGCCAATCCATCCGACGACACAAGCGATAAACCAGCATCCCTATCAGCAATTATTTTATCTGCCATTAGCTGCCTCTTTTGATCAATACACTTACTTAATTGTAGTGTTTTAAACCAATATGTGCAATTTGTTTTATTTTGACTTGCTTTGAGCACTTAAACTATGGCTAGCAATCAAACTAATATCTGAATCTGTTTGTAAGGATTCGGGCATATATTTAAACATGCTGTTGTCTTGTCTCACTGCCGTCAAAGCAATGTCTTTATCTGTTTTTAAATCCAAAGATACATGCCTATATACGCGAGGATTCTCTTTGATTGCAGCTAATATCACTTTTTTATCATCATGAAATTCGAGCTGACCTGAATGCGTTTTTTTAGCTGTTTGCTTTTGCTGGTCTGCTACTTTTTTTGATATGCTTAATTCAGCATATAACATTGCATAAGAATTTTGATGTGCTGACGATGCAATAACATCTGGATCAGCTTTTAATGTATTTGTTGCATGCTCAAGCGCTAACCCATTTTGCTGAACAGCCGCTAAAACAACTTCTTTATCTCCTCGCAATAGGTTTGAGGCAAATTGCAGTGCGCGTCCGTCTTGTTTTACTGCTGCGAGTACGATTTTTTTATTGTTTTTTAAATGGATGGATGCATATTTAAGTGCTAAAGCATTTTGATTCACAGCAGCTGAAACAATTTTTTTGTTATATGCTAAATCACCGCGTGCAAACGCAAGTGCCAATCCATTTTGACTCACAGCCATTAAAACAAGCCTTGCATCACGCCTTAATCTATCTGCTGCATATTCTAATACTTGACCTTTTTGTTTTAACGCACGTGATACAATACTTCTATCGCTCTGATGATCATCCGATGCATATTCCAATGCGTAGGCTGTATTTGTAACAGCAAGCAACACGATTTCTCTATCTTTTTTTAAACGAGCAGAAGCGTACTCAAGCGCCCACCCCCTCTGCTTTACTGCCAATGATACAACCTCTCGATCATCTTTTAATGCCGCGGATAGACGATTTAAATTTAATCCATTTGCTGCAACCAAACATAACCCGGTTTTCTTATTAGAAACTTTGTGAACCATTATGATAACTTTTATGATTAAAAATAAGGCATAATATATACCATATTATTTACTTAACCGCAGATTTATTTGCTTTTCAGCGTAAAATTTGAGACTTTACAGCTTCAATTTCAAAGGTAATGCTTTATGTTTGCAACAGATACAACGTATAACCCAACCAAAACATTGATGCATATCACACAAGACATGCAAATCTGCCAAAGTGATTATCCACTCGATTGGTATCAAACAGAATATATTCCTTATGCCGAGGAGTATTTGGCCCTACCTGATCGTAAACTAACAACGGTCCTAAAATGGATGACACCGTATTTAAACAAAGTACAAGATCACTTTGGACCTAACTTATTATTACTTGCACATTATTATATGGGTGGCGAGATTGTACGCTTGGTTGAACAATTTGGTGGGCAAATTGGTGATTCATATCAACTGGCCTTAATGGCCGCTAATCATCCTGAAAAATCAATTATTGTTGAGTCAGCTGTTCACTTTATGGCCGAATCAATTGCCATGCTCGCACACGAATCACAAACAGTTTATATTACCAACCCTAAATCAGGCTGCACCATGGAAATGCTCGCCAAAGATTTTATGGTTGAACCTGCTTTTGCTGAACTAAACGCACGGTATGGCGCTGAAAATATTTTACCTATTTGTTATATGAATACTTCCGGGCGTGTCAAGGCTATGACCGGAGCACAAGGTGGTGCGGTATGTACCAGCTCAAACGTTAAAAAAATATTTCAGTGGGCTCGTGAAAAAAATAAAAAAATATTATTTATTCCAGATCAACATATGGGCGAAAATGTCGCGCATTGGCTTGGTATTCAAAATATAGCTTACTGGCCAAGTGGTACGGCAGGTGCGCAGTATCGTCTTGACGCACAAAGCACTCAAACAAAAAAACAATTTGATGATGCAGAATTAGTTTTATTCGCCAGCGAATGTACCGTGCATACGCGTAACGATGCAGCCATGTGCGCCTATCGGGACACCAAGCATTACACGACTGTTGTGCACCCAGAATGTAAAAACGAAGTCATTCGTGCAGCACAATATGCCGGATCGACAGCATTTATTTGGGATTTAGTCACTAAAGACCGTGCAAAAACAAAACGCTATGCCATTGGCACAGAAAATCATATGGTTGAAAATTTAAAACAACATGCAGCCTCACTAGGTATTCAAGTGGTTAACCTTGCCGAAGCACCCACTGCAGGCAATCATGCTAACCTCGGGTGTGGCTGTGCCACTATGTCACGTAACGATCCACCGCATTTGGTTGCACTGCTTGATTTACTGCACCGTGGACAGTCTATGCCTTATAACGAAGTCAAGGCCGGTGACGTCGTGCATGAGGTCACCGGAACACGCCAACGATTGAGCTCAACAGATCAAACATGGGTCATTGAAAATGCTAAAAAAGCACTTCAAAATATGATTCGTATTACTGAAGCCCAACCGGTGCCTCTGTCGTCTTAGATGATGTATTACCTGTTGTGCCATCTGTCACTGTCGATGGCGCTTCATTGCTGGGTACTGTACCACTGCTGGTATCACTGCTGCTATCATCGGGTAATGCACCCCCTGTTAACACAGCTTCATGAATGGTTTTAACTTGTGCCTCTAAGCTAACTTGCATACTGTGCATTTTTTCTTCTGTTATTTTATTCATTTGATTCATTTGTGCTTCTATTTTTTTTTGTGTTTCTTTTATTTCGGCTTGTAATTGTTTATTGAGTGCTTGAAGTTCTGCTTGTTGTGTTTTTTGGATGCTTTGTAATTGTACTTGCAATTGACTATTCAGCATCTGTATTTGCTGCGAAGCATCGTCAGCCTGAACCCATGCACTCAACAACATCAAAATAGCCCCGACAACACACCCCTTCAGTAACATCCACATGTTATTGCTCCCTGAACGTATTCATATACAATAATATCAAGTCCTATCATATAGGATAAATTCAAAAACTTGAACTATACTCATTATGATTAAAAAAAATATATTGTGACTATTTAATAACACTAGAGGTCGTACTCATGAAAAAAAATATTATTGCCAGTTTATCTGCCGCAGTCTTATCACTTGCGATGGTTCAAGTCGCACCCGCTTATGGCATGCATGAATCTGATCATCAAAAAGGTCAATGCATTATGCAAAAATTGGAGCGTTTAAAAACAAGTCTTGCACTCACACCTGATCAAGAAAAGCAGCTGAAAGCTATTAAAGCAAAACATAAAGATTTTATGAAAACAATGCGTCAAGAAAAACAAACAATTCGAAAAAAAGCACATGCCATTGCTGACGCAGAAACCATTGATCAAACACAATTAGATGCACTCGCTAGCCAAGCAGGTCAACTTGAAAGCAATCGCTTAAAAAATCGCGTCATGGCTAAACATGAAATCAATCAAGTACTGACCCAAGAACAAAAAGATAAATTAAAAGCAGCAAAAAATAATATGCAACAAGATATGATCCAGAAAAAAGTTGTCCAATAAAAAAAATACCTGATGCAATGCACCTTATAATAATATAAAGTGCATTGCGCATCATTAGAATTTGAATCTAATCGAAACAATAATTGATTTAAACCTAAAACCTTGTTATTCTTCTGACTATTTTGATAAAATATGAGTCAATATTATTCAGCAAGCCCAACTTGGTTGGCTAAAACACGTCTTCGCGCAACGACTTCAAAAAAAAGCATGCTTTTTTTACGCGCCTTTGCTTCTGGTTTATTACTGCCACTTGGATTCGCGCCGTTTCATTTGCCAGGCCTTGCGATTTTAAGCCTCACACTGCTTTTTCTTCAGTTAATCAATACATCACCTAAAAAAGCTTTTTTAGTTGCCTTTGCATTTGGTGTTGGTTTTTTAGGCCTAGGAACCTCCTGGATTTATAATAGCATTCATATATATGGCAATTTAAATATACCCATATCAGCAGCTTTGACACTACTTTTTGTTGCAACTTTCTCATGCTATCTCGCTTTTTTAGGTTTATTTTTTGCAGTTATTAATTCCAAATTACCGCGTTATTTTTCTCCTTTTTTATTCAGTAGCTTGTGGATCTTAACCGAGTACCTTCGCTCAAATCTTTTTACTGGGTTTCCTTGGCTTTTGGTCGGTGTTGGGCAAATGGACTCCCCATTACAGCATTTATTGCCATTAATTGGCGTTTTAGGCGTGAGCGGCATAGCAGCACTTGCCAGTGGTTTTTTAGGGCTCGCAATCCAAGCAAACAAGCATCAATTCATTGGACTGACTTGTTTTGTTTTCATTTTAATTATGCCGCTTGCTTTAAAAAATAAAGCATGGACCCAAGTACAGCTTAAGCCTATTTCAGTCGCTGTTATTCAAGCTGATTTATCTATGCGAGATAAATGGGATAGCGAGTTATATCAAAGCATTCAAGATTATTACCAAGAGCAAATTACACAGTTATTACCTAAGAAAAATCTTGTTATTTTGCCTGAATCAGCGATTCCTATGCCCAGCAGCTATGCCCATGATTTTTTAGATCCCATCCATACCCATGCCTTAGACAACCATAGTGCTGTATTACTGGGTATGCCTCATCCTAGCAAAACACATCCGGGTCGCTATCATAATGCCTTGCTTGCCCTTGGAGAAGCCAGAGGCATTTACCTAAAGCAGCATTTGGTCCCATTTGGTGAGTATATTCCCGATGCTTTTTTAAGCCTCACCGAAGCCATTCACTTACCAGACCCCAATATGGCAGTAGGCGATGCCAAACAAGCCCCTGTTATGCTACATCAATACCCTATTGCTTCTTTAATTTGCTATGAGCTGGCTTATCCCCATTTGATTCGTCCACAATTGCCCCGTGCCGCTTTTATTGTTTCTCTCAGTGATGATGGCTGGTTTGGTCGTTCTTTTGCGATGTATCAACATTTACAAATGGCACAAGCACTCTCCAAACAAACCGGACGATATCAAATTATTTCAAACAATAATGGACGCTCTTCTTTAATTAATACAAAAGGCCAAATAATCAATAGCTTGCCTGCCTTTTCCAAAGGTTTACTAGAAGGTCATGTTTATCCTGCAACCGGTGCAACACCATGGGTTCAAACCGGCGATGCCTGGGTATTAAATATCAGTACGTTGCTGCTCTTATTGATGATTGTATTTCGTCTAATACTTGCCGCGAAGGAGAAGAGACGTTATCCTAACCAACCTAGTAAAAAACCCAGTAAAATGTGTTAATCAATCATGGATAATCGCTACAACCCCGAAGCTGTTGAACAAGAAGCCCAAGATTATTGGGTTAAAAAGCAGTGTTATCAAGTCAACGAAGATCTCAATAAAGAAAAATTCTATTGTTTGGCTATGTTTCCTTATCCCAGTGGTTCACTCCACATGGGTCATGTCAGAAATTACACTCTCAGTGATGTGATTGCACGATATCAACGCGCACTCGGTAAAAATGTATTACAACCCATCGGTTGGGATGCTTTTGGCTTGCCTGCTGAAAATGCCGCCATTAAAAACAATGTGCATCCGGCAGAATGGACCAAGCAAAATATTGCCTCCATGAAGGCACAATTTTTAAAACTAGGGAATGCTTACGACTGGCGACGTGAAATTACCACTTGCGACCCTCTATATTATCGCTGGGAACAATGGTTTTTCATTCAGCTCTATAAAAAAAATTTGGTTTATAAAAAAAATGCATGGGTCAACTGGGATCCAGTGGATAAAACCGTGCTTGCCAATGAACAAGTCGTTGAGGGTCGTGGTTGGCGCTCAGGCGCATTAGTCGAACGAAAAGCCATTCCGCAGTGGTTTATTAAAATTACGGCCTATGCCGACGAACTATTGCTCGGACTCGACACACTGGATGCCTGGCCTGCTCAAGTGAAACAAATGCAACGCAACTGGATTGGTCGTTCTGAAGGCTGTGAAGTGTATTTTCAAATAGAAGACATGCCCAAACCTTTAAAAGTGTATACAACACGTCCTGAGACTTTAATGGGCGTCACTTATTTTGCGATTGCACCCGATCATCCCCTCGCTAAAAAAGCAGCCGAAACAAACCCTGATGTTGAAGCTTTTATTCAAAGCTGTGCTGGTACAAGTACCGCCGAAGCCGATATTGCAGCACTTGAAAAGCGGGGTATCGCAACCGGATTTTTTGCAACGCATCCTATCACCCGAACAAAACTACCGATTTGGATCGCTAATTTTGTGCTGATGCAATATGGTACAGGTGCTGTCATGTCGGTTCCAGCACATGATGCACGTGACTTTGAATTTGCAACCCAGTATCAACTGCCCATTACACCGGTCATTGCTCCCAGCGATAAAAAAGCAAGCCATGATTATTCAAAAACAGCTTTTCTGGATGAAGGCGTATTAATTAACTCCGGTGAATTCAATGGCTTAACTTCAACCGATGCAAAAGCCGCTATCACGCGATATCTTGAAGATGAAAAAAAAGGCGTTGCAACAGTTAATTATCGTTTACGTGACTGGGGCGTTTCACGTCAACGCTCATGGGGCACACCAATTCCCATGATTTTGTGCGAAGACTGTGGTCCTGTGCCAGTTCCTGAAGATGATCTCCCTGTTCGCCTACCGGAACATATTGATTTTTCAACACAAGGTTCACCACTGGCAAGTTGTCCTGAATTTTTACATACCTCGTGCCCCAAATGCGGTCAAGACGCACAACGAGAAACAGATACATTTGATACTTTCATGGAATCATCTTGGTATTACGCACGTTTTGCTTGTAAAGGCCAAGAAGATGTCATGCTTGACGATCGCGCGAAATACTGGACCCCTGTTGATCAATACATCGGTGGTGTTGAACACGCCGTGATGCATTTATTATATGCTCGATTTTTTCATAAGCTAATGCGAGACGAAGGCTTACTCAACTCAGACGAACCGTTTAAAGCATTGCTGACACAAGGCATGGTTTTAAAAGACGGACAAAAAATGTCAAAGTCTGTAGGCAATACAGTCGATCCCAATCATCTTATTCAGTCTTATGGCGCTGATACCGCTCGTTTATTTAGCATGTTTGCAGCTCCCCCAGAGCAATCCTTAGAATGGTCTGACAGTGGTGTAGAAGGTGCTTACCGCTTCTTAAAACGACTCTGGGTATTTGTACATGAGCATGAATCCTCATTTAATGAAGCCAGTGAAATGCATGGTGAAGGTAATCCTCCTATTGATTGGCAAACCGTTGAGCCTCGCCTAAAAAAAGCACGTGCTGAGGTACATCAAATTATTGCTCAAGCAACAACAGACTACGAACGCAGCCAATTTAACACGGTTGTTTCAGCCTGTATGAAATTATTTAATACCTTATCTGCTTATCCAGTTAAAACAGATGAAGATACTTATTTTTTCTACCATAGCATGACAGCGTTACTGCGATTGTTAGCACCTATCACCCCTCATATTTGCCATGTATTGTGGAAAACATTAGGCTTCTCAAAACCTATTATCGATGCGCCATGGCCGAAATTCGATAAAAATGCATTAAAAACAGATGAAGTTGATTTTATCGTACAAGTCAACGGTAAACTGCGTGCACAATTTACTGCGCCAAACGATATGCCGGAAGATGCACTGATAGATAGAGCAAAAACAGAAGCGGCTAGTTTTATTGAAAACAAAACACTGAAAAAATCGATTATTGTCGCACATCGTCAATTAATCAATTTGGTTGTTGGCGCGTGAATTATTTTAAACTAATTTTTTTAAGTGGTGTCATTGCATTATTAATAACAGCTTGTGGTTTTCACCTCCGTGGTAGCGAAACCTCTCCTGCCTGGCTCAAAAAAGGGGTGGCGGTTGTTGTTGAAAAAGCAGCACATAACTGGAAAACGCTCCTCCGTGATCCACTTGAAGCAAGCCATATTCGTGTGATTGATGATCCGGAACAATCACCCTACTGGCTTGTGATTAAAGAAGAAAAATTAACTCGCAATCTTAACAGTGTCAGTTCCAGTACCAATCCAAGACAATATCAGCTCATTTATACCGTTTGGTTCTCATTACAAACTAAAAAAGGTCATGTTATTCTTCCGACCACCTCTGTTTTTGTGACGCGTCCTTTAACCATTAATAACGATCGTGTGCTAGGCTCAAGACATGAAGGAGAAAATTTAAAGACTGAGATGAAACGTGATGCAGCCCTTAAAATTATTGAGTTTCTGTATCAACAAGAATCATCCCCACCGCACTTAAAGGGAGTCAAGTCATGACAAAATCAATCAAAAAACTAATGATTAGCCTACTTTTAACCTGTCTCAGTCTACCTGTTTTTGCAATTGCAATTGATATCCCACCAGGACAATGGCAATGTATGGCCGTTGATGCAAAAGAGCAAAATTATGCTGCATTCGGCAAATCAATGCGCGCCGCACGCCGCGCTGCAAAAGTAGCATGTAGACGCCGCTCCGACCACCATAAAACCTGTCAGACGGCTCAATCGTATTGTGAACAAGGGCCCGTTGCTCTCATAGACAATCGCTGTATTGTCAGTGATGAATCAGGACGCACCTGGAATGCTACAGGACGCACAGCTTGCCGAACAGCTAAACAGCTCTGTCAGCAATTTCAATACCTTCATGGCAGCACCCGAAGTGTGTGCACCATCAAGCACCGTATGCGAAATTACGATCTCAACAAAAAAAACAAAAACTCAAAAGACACCATTTTAGAGCAACTCATTGACACTGATTCATGATTAAATATCCAGACGCAGCATTTGAAGCAGCACTTCACAAGCAGCCATTTTCTATCTGCATTTTAACAGGACAAGAAGATTTTTTATTAAATACTGCCGCTTTAACCATCAAAAAAAATTGGCGTCAAGCACAAGCAACCGACGCCATTGAAGAAAAACGCATGAGCCTCGAACATCCAAACGACTGGCATGATTTCGTTCAAGAAGCGACTTCTTATGCACTTTTTTATGACCAACTCATAATTGATGCAACCTGGAATAAAAAAAACTTTGATGCAAAAACAAAAGTTATTTTAAATCAATATGCCGACCATCCCAGTCCCCATTGCTTGCTAATACTTCGTGCACCTCTTCTCACGGCAAAACAATGTGCTGACTTTAACAAGCATAAGCACATCGCCTGCATTACGATTCAAACACTCAATGCCGGCGCACAAATTAACTGGATAAAACAAGCCCTGAAGCAACGAGATCTAGACTATACTGATGACATCCCACAACACATTCAAACCTATACGCATGGTAATTTACATGCAGCACACCAAACCATCGAACGCTTAGCGCTTGCCTACGAACCACAGACAGTATTAACACTTGAAGCAGTTAAAACGCAGCTTTTAGATGAACGACAATTTAAACTCTATGAAATATCAGGTGCTTGCCTCGACGGTCACCCTAAAAAAGCACTGGAACTCACGCAGCGTGCACGCCTCAACCAAGTTGAACCCATACTGATTCTTTGGTTTATTACACAAGAATTAAGATTATTAGAGCAAATTGCAGCGGGTGTATCCCACCAAGCCTTAAAGATATATAGCTTTCGAGCACAGCAATACCAACGCGCGAGCAAACGTTTATCTCGCAATGCTATTTATCAACTCTTAAAGCAAAGCCAAGCGCTTGATACACAAATTAAATCGGGTCATAACAAGCAGACTTGGCTCATGACGGAGCAACTGATTTTAAATTTCTCAGATGCTCGCGCTTCTTTTTGAGTAATCACCCCCATAAGGAGCTGATGGTTTTGTTTCTCTATCACCAAAAAATAAATCTAGTTTTTTATAAGCGGCGTACAATGTTGCGTTGAATCCTACACAAGAAAAAAACCAAAGGTTAATGGCAAAGCCTTTTTGAGCGGCAGGTTTAGTCAAAGCGAGCATCAATGCCAGCGACACCCCACTCACAACAAGCCCCAGTTGATTATTATGACCTGCTTTGGCATCTTCTTTATTCGCTTCAGATTCAGACGTCGCTTTAGGTGGATTGACCCCTTCATGCGTATCACGACGCATTTTTTTACTGGCTTGCCTATGCTTCGCTTGCTTACACATGGCTAAAAAAGCTTCGCTCACTTCCTCATTATCTGATTCAATCACAGTAGGAGGAGAAAGACTCGCGGTCCGTTTTATATTAGCGAATGCTGTTTCTACTTTCTGAAACATGGCTGTATCACCCCCTTTATCAGGATGATGTTCCAAGCGTTTTGTTCTTCCCACACCTTTGACTTCACCATAGGTAATGCTATTACGGCGACTAATATCTATACCTAAAGTTAAGAAGTCCTCTTTGCACTCAGGTAAAATTTGTATCACATCATTCTCTTGCATAAATAAAATCTAACCTTAATATATAATGGACATATATATTAAGTTAAAGCAAAAAAAAGATCAACCGACACAATAAAAAAACATTTATTCAGATATGATATTCAGCTCTGTTGAGCGACTACAGTTAAGTGTTAAATAGACCGATGCCCAGACACTACAGGTTCATGCGCGCCTTGCCCAATTAAATACCCCCGTATTTCATCTGCACTTTCACTGCTTGAATCGAGCATGCCAAGGGCTGTTATTCCATCATGATCGATTTCATCCAACCTATTATTATAATACTGAGTACAATACTCAACCATATCCAAATGACCATAGCAGACCGCATAATGAAGTGCTGTTTGACCCTTTGCATTCCGATAAGTTGCGCAGTCTGGATCCGATTCAAATAATGCTTTAATCACAGCTAAACCATGTTCTCCATGTTGATTCACCATTGCATTTAAAATAGCGGTATGAATCGGATAATCTAATGTATGCCTCATTGTTTTTTTAGCAAGCGAGGGTTCACGCAACAATGTTTCTTGAATCAAGACATCAAATCCAAAAATAGCCATCAATTGTAATACTGTGTAGCCATCGTTATCCTCTCCCGCACGTATATCTGTATTCGTTACATCCCATAACTGCCTAAAAATCACTGCTCGAGATGCTCTTTGCGCCACACCGTCCTCCCCAAAAACAGTCAGGACATTAAATATAGGCGCTTGTCCTTCTTCATTCAGAATATTAGGATCAAAGCCGGCTTCTAATAAACGCGTTACTTCTGCCTCATCTGCATCCAGTGCAGCATAATGTAAAGCGGTCATGCCATATTCATCCTTTTCATTTTTTTTCATTGTCTTCTCACTCTTTTTTTTATTTAATTTACAGGGGGTAATTTTTTACCTTCTTCTGACACTTCTTCTGGCTCCTCTGCTGCTGCTTGGTCTTTCTTAACCTGAGCCTGAGCCTGAACCTGAGCCTGATAAGTTGCTTTAAACTTCGAATTACTAGCCACTGTACTTGCTTCGCTCTGCTCTGATGGCTCAAACATTTTCAGTCGATGACGCTGAAATTCCATTGCTTTTTTCACAGTAGGATTTTCAAGCACTGCTTTTCCACGTTCATTCAAAGGTAGAGTCATACAAACCGCTTTTATTCTCTCTGCTTTCTCTTGCATACGAAACCCGTCGTCCCGAATCAAGCCGTTCACCTTCTTGATCAACACATCAACTTGAGAATCACCAGACCATAAAATCTCAAGCGTTTCATCTAATTCTTTAAGTATCACCTCCATCATCTCTGGTGTTTCAGCTGCTTCTATTGCTAATTGTTTCTCCCTAAGAAAATCAAGCATCACCACATCTTTAAAACCACGCATGTTTAATTCAAAAGTACTAATTTCTTGCATAAGTACCTTGCATTTATTTTCAGCCAAAATCAATCTTGATAACGCTTGATATTGCGCTGAAAATACAGCAGGATTTTCAGCTTTATCAGGTAAATCTGCTATTTTTTTAAGTATACGTGCTAATTGTTCTTGCCTTAATGACATGGCCATTGGTGTTGTATCTTTCTCCATTTGTTCATCCATCACTTGAATCAATCGTGCCATATGCTCACCTTGCAATGATTTCACCTCAGCTTTAAAAGCTTCATATGCTTCTACATAATGCAGCACTGCCTTTGTCTCTCGAACAGGCGGTTCACCAAGCATATGCAATTGCTCAGATACCACCTCAGCCGAAGGCCGTTGACTAGGATCGCTACCGGTTAAACGCTTAATTAAACTTTCTAATGCTTTTCCTCGTTCTGTTTTAAAAACAGGCGCATCAAAATTTAAATGTCCACCTGATTCATCACCTAAATATTTTGTCAAAAATCGATACAAATTTTTTCCCATCATATCCGCATGCAATGCAGCCGCATCCGGTTTATTCTCCCAACCTTCAGGCGGTATCGTATGCCATGATTTTAAAATACGATGATGATTCCCATTTAATGCATCGTCACTTCTATCCAGCTTCCCTTCAGCATCCGTAAATAAAAAACCTTTTGTATCCGAAATTCGTAAATTACCTGCTTCATCACGTAACCAATTACTGTTTTTCATGTCCGTAAAAACGCAATGATTCGCTTCCATCACACCCAAAATGTCAGCCATTTGCGTATAAATATCAATGGCTGAATCAATCAGTGCTTCATCATCCCCTTGATGATTTCTACTCTCACTGGCTACATCCATCCCCAAACAAGGCGTTGTTAAAAGCACTGTCCGTGTTACCGGTTGTAAACCAACATTCGTACCAATCTGTCTTGCTGCAAGTATCGGTGTTAAAACATTTGATAAACCATGCTTTCTTAAATGCGTATCAATATGTCTTGGTATTCCCAGACGATTTTCTACTTTTAAAACATACGTTACTCTAGGTGGCCTCACACTTTTTAGTAAAAAATTACTGTTATTTCCACCTGATTTACCTAAAACTTGTATCGTATATTGATTTTTTCGATTATTAAAAAAGGCAGTCATTTCCACAAATGAACTGGCTGCTGCCATTTTTTGTACTTGTGCATAGCTCATATTAGCCAACACATCTGGCGGAGAATCAGGTATTGCATCTTCTTGCATCGAAGACACACCCAGTACTCTAAACTCAGCTTTTATGTCTTGATATAATTGATTATGAAATTGTGAATTATAATTTGAACAAGCATCGATACTTTCTGGTGGCATCCTATCATTGATGCGATTAAATTCAGCGTGTATTCTTCTCAATTTCTTTAGTTTATTAACAGGATTGGCTTCTCGGCGGTAAGCCTCAAACGACTGATTCAGTTGATCAATCTCATGATTAACCCACCGAACATCGTTTTCAACAAAAGGCATTAATTTAGAATCAACCCTTGAATTAAGGGTGATATATTCAAGTCTTCGAAAGGGAATATTACACCAAAATGATCAATATATATACTTTAAGTGTATATCATAATTTTAAATATGCAGGTACAACCCAGCCGTCAGTTTACAAAAACGCTGCAATAGCATAAAACGCAATGTCTGGCTTATTTCTTATTAATCATTTCACTCTGGAATGGTCAATTAGTTTGCTTTATGTTTTTTTATGGTAATCTTCATCCTGTAGTTATTTTTACATGAGGTGCTATGATGAAAAAAATACCACTAAATCAAATACCTAACGACCCTTTTTTCCTTTTTTCTGAATATCTCGATGCAAATGATTTACGCGTATTGAGTTTAAATTTAAATCAAGAAACAAAACATTTAATGCATACTTCTATCGAAGCAGATCAACTCTGGAAAACGCATTATGAACATCGATTCCCTACAGAAAAATTACCTGATCATACAGAGCGTTACATGCATGCATTTTTAGATAGAGATAAAATCGCTCAACAAGCAATCAATCATCAAACAAAACTCAATTATGAGGCAGGATTTAAATTAAGAAATGATAGAGTATTTGTGCTCGATGCCATCAGTCGAAATCCCCAAGCATTCAAATATGCATCACCGCATTTACAAAAAGATAAAAACATCTTGCTGACAGCAAATCAAAAACTTGCCGAGCTTAAAGCAAATAAAAAAGAGCCTATAAATCCCGTGAAGCCTGTGAATTGCGTAGATGTCGGTGTGTTTTTATCTGCTTTTTATATTGGATTTGATATAATTAAGCCTGTTCTCTGCTTTGTATTACTGGCTGTATTATTGATTATCGGCATTAAACGAGGCATTAACAACATCAATTATGCCTCGCAAAGTGTTGATGCATCCGAGCTTCAGACGCATCGTGTCGCTTAAATTTCCATTAACTCTTTTTCTTTGTTCACTAAAAATGCATCCATTTCAGCAATAAATTTATCCGTGAGCTTTTGAACTGCATCATTAGCTCTACGCTCTTCATCTTCTGAGCTTATTTTCTCTTTGCCATAATCTTTTAATTGGTGGGTTGGTGTAGGGGGGGGGTTGGCGGCCGGGGGGGGGGG
>JAAHTH010000250.1_pt1 | contig 22556 bp, 28 predicted proteins | sample 6116091 | NCBI WGS metagenome assembly JAAHTH01 (sample SAMN13939990, study PRJNA603662) | sponge metagenome | isolation source: marine sponge | host: Mycale hentscheli | place: New Zealand | collected 2006 | reverse complement strand
AGACCCTTTCGGGTCCGAAAGACTCGGCCAACTGGCTCAAAGCCTGCTGGACGATTTCATTATCAATGGCGACATCATCCCAGTCAAAAGTTAACACTCCCATAGGAGTAATTAGTAACAACCTCTGTTATATAGTTTGAGATTAAATCTTTTCCGCAGTTTTGACAACACCATAGGTGACGACCAAAGCAAGTCCTAACTTAACTACCATAGGAAGTTTATTGAAACGACTTTGAAGTGACACGGTTATCACTTCTTAAGCATCTTGGAAGCCATAATGCCACCAACAACAAGCAGGGCAAGACCTCCGCCATACAATAAGTAGTTAGGGCCTTCTTCGGTGTCATCGCCGTCGTCGCCGTTGTCACCGTTATCGCCATTATCAGAACCACCGTTATCAGAACCACCGTTGCCAGCGTTAGGAATAACATATTCAGCAGCAGGTAGAACTTCAACATGATAACCATGTGTTCCGTTGCCAGAGCCACCCATATCATAAGAAAACTTCTTGTTTCCATTGTCGGCGGTTGCATCTGGGTCAGAGGATCGCCAGCCGTCCATCCATGGAATAACAGTTACTACACCATCAACTTCTTCAGTTCCGCCTTTTGGAACAACAACAACAGTGGAATAACCGCCATCACGAGACATAGTATCGCCGGGATTAAGAGTAAAAACTTGAGAAAGTGTTTTTGCAGCGTTATGGAGTTTAATTGACAAGGTTTTTCCAGAATCTTCATCATTAGTAAATTGGAATCCTTTGTCTGACCGAGTGTAAATAAGCCCGTCTTGATTAATTGTGTTAGTAGATTTATCTAAATCAAACTTAGACCAATGGCCTTCTTCGTAGTTAGTAACGTTGTCTCCATCAAGAGTGGCCGCACCAAACTGCTTACTGGGTAGGGACATCAAACTTTCTGCACTAAAGTTTGGCAAAGAGGTATCTGTCTCGGCAGAGAACTTTCCGAATGAGTTGTTGACTATAAAGCCCATGGTAATAATAATACCACACTACTATTTATATTTAACGACTATTCTTCTTCTTTAGAATGTGTGGCCTCATGATACCAAACCATGAGTTTACTTAATTGTTCATTACGCCACAATACCCAGCGAACAAAATATATATTAGCAAAACCGTGCAAGAGCACAGCGATCATAATTAAGTATACTATTGTTAAATCATCCATGTTACTCACCCGGCAATATCATTTTATCAGTTCCCATAATTAAATCAGCGAAATCCTTAAGGTGTCCTGATTCTCCCAAACCTTTCGGTTCATAGGGTAGGCGTGTAACGCCTATGGCTGAAACTTCGTGTTCTTGACATACTTTTTGATAATTTCCAATCCAAGGTTGCTGATTTTGATGTTCTGACCACACCATAGCCACGGCAGGATTTTCACCACGGGTTTCAAAGTGTTCTCCGAAGTCAGGAACAATATGATTAATAATAAGTGTATCAGCAGGTAATCCAATAGAGTTTAAGAAATTGATGGTGCGGTAAAACTCCATGAATCCTGCCTCAGTGGGTATAGAAACTAACATAATCTTAGTGCGTTCTTGGTCTTCCAAGAATGATTTCAATTCATCTATTTCATCACAGAAACTGGCCAACAAGTCTTCTAATTCATCGGTATCACTACCTTTGAAAACAATACCCTTGAGTAATTTGCCAGAAATCTTTTTCTTCATGCGACGAATCTTAAGCAACATTTCTTTGATAGTATCAGGAGCAGTCAAGGCTTTGAGAGTGTGTCCCGTAGGCGCAGTATCAAAAACGATTAAATCATATTCTTCTTCTCTCATAAGTTGTCCCAAAATCTCACAAGCACCCCATTCATCTAAACCGGGGAGTGCTGACATGGAGACCACATCTGTATCCATATTGGGGAATAAATTAGTAAACATAGAGGCGAAAGCAGTTTTAACTCGGGTAACTCGGCCTGAAACGGCCTTGGCAGCATCAATGTTCATAGCCCAAAGATTAGGTGCAATTTCCTGTGCAGTGGAACTAATTTTAACTCCAACTGTATCATCAGTGCTATGAGCAGGATCGGAAGAGATAAGTATAGTTTTTAAGCCTTGGCCTGCGTAATAATGTGCCAAGGAAGCAGAAGTGGTGGACTTTCCAACACCGCCTTTGCCCGTTACTAAGAGTAACTTCGTCATACGAGAGTATTGTGACCTCTGGTATTTATATCTTCTTAAGCCCACTCTTCCAAGAAATCAGCAGAAAACTCTTCATTTAATTCATCGAAATCAATAGTTAAAACTTTTTCTTTTTCGGTAACAATACTAAATTGACAAAAAAGGTTTTCGGTTTCAGAAGTCGAACTAATGCCACTCATGATAGATTCCCAGAGCGATAAACACTCTAAGGAAATAGTGAGGTCTTCTTTGGGAAAGAAGGGTGCTTCAGGAGTAATAACCATGCCCGAGGAAACTAATTCACCAGAATAAACGGTAATGTTGCCACAGGTAATCTTAAGCATCACATAATCTGCAGTATTAAAATTATCCAAGGGATGTATAATTATTTTTTCTACTCTGGTTCCGGGATCCATCTCTACAGTAGCGATGACGGAACTTGTGCGGCTTATCGGGATTTTAAAGTCTTTGCTTTTATCCATTTTACCCTCCACTTAAGTATTGGGTTTTCCGCTATTTATGCTTTAGCCCTTCGTGCATCACTAATTTTCCGAATCCCGGCGTTTCTCTTCCGTTTTCTGTATATCTCCGGACGCAGAATTGCCGAAAGCGTCCACATCCATCATTTCATCAGTATCGGGATTGGGAGGTAGTTGATTTAATTCAGGTAACAATTCCTCGATAGAGGCTTCATCCAAAGCATAGAAATCACCGGCTAATTGTTCTTCTAAAGTTTCTGTGGCACTGGGTTTATGAGTTCCGGCTTGTTCTCTGCGTCTTCGCATTTTCCAACCATAGTTTCTATTTTTGAGAATGCCCTGATATTGTTGTCTTTGCTTTTCCATCCACTCTTCTATTTCTTCTAAAGACATTTCGGCTCCACTTTGTCCTAAAATCTTACGCTTATACCATTCTACGTTTTCAGGTGTAACTCGGAGTCCTAAAGTTTGACACTCTACTGCAATAACAGCATCAAGATCATCATAAAGCACATAGTTAAGCCATACTTGCACCTTTCTACCAGTAGTTCCTGTAATTTTGTAAGCATTGTTTCCAGCATAACAAAACAAAGGAGGGTTTTGGAAAGTCAGGAACGGATAGTATAAGCCCTCAGTCCAAGTTCCACCGTTATAAGGACTCACAACGGGAGGATAATTAGGGTCTCGAAGATCATCACACCACCAGTTAGCCCAAACATAACTTAAAGAAGTATCTTGAATACCTGTTGCCGAAGGATAAGTTTGAGTAGTATTGTAATCAGCGATACCAATCCAGATAAGGCCATCTAAGTTAGAACTTCCTTGTCGAGCAGCCCACAAACTGGAAGCATAGATGGAAGTAGCAGCAGTTCCAAAAACATCTTGAGTTAATCTATAAAAATCGGGAATGTTGGTGAAGTTTTTAGTTTGGTCTAAAAACTCATTGAAATCGGGAGTAACTGAAATAGCAGCGAAACCATTTCCTTGCTCGGAAACTGCTTTGTCATTATCAGCAAAAGTAAACATCCATTGAGCACGATCTAAATCAAAGTCTGAACACACGGCTCGACGGGTCGTAGTGGCACCACCGGGACATAATTTATTCATAGTATTGCCATAGTTTTTGATATTAAAACTTGTGGCAACGATGGCGGGTTCTTCTACGACGGCAGCACAAGCCCAAGGTGAGACGTTATTGTTAACACCCAACGGGCCAAAAGACGGTGCAAAATAATACTGGTATGGTTCAGCATCATCAGTATTCCATGGATAATACTCGGCTCCTGCTGCTGCTATGGCTGCCGCATTGTTGCAAGCAATTTTAAATCTACCTAAATTAAGGTTGAGACCGACGTGGGCAAGTTGCTGTGTATCTCGGAAATAAATGGCTTCTCCATCGCTGGTTAAGTAAGCGGAGATGTTAGCCAATCCCTGTAAATTAGTATTTTTATAGGGTAGTGAGTAAGGAGCACCTGCACTACGAAACCAATTTAATGTTTTGTTGATGTCGTCTACTAAGGAGGTTAAGGTGGTATATGTTCCTGTGCCGGGTATAAGGGTTGCCCCGGGAAGAAATACAGGTTTGTCCCCTCCCAACTCATTACCATTAACAGAAACATCATAAGAAAAGCCTGCTGCATGAACAGCGACGTTAGTAAAACGATTGTCAGCATAAACCACAGGCCCTACTTTAGTAGTGTTAGTAGTGGGTATACTTAAATATTGTTGAGGGACTGGAATACTAACTTGCGCTGCGGCATTATCTCTCGTATCCCAATAATCATAAATATCTGGTGAAGATAGAGTAAAACCTCGGGGCGCAGTGGCCCCCTGAAAAGGAACTCCTAAACGATAAACACCACCCCAGATAGGATTATTGGGGATAGTGGCAAAACCATTGATAATTGGGGCTATGCCGACATTTATGTTACCCGGATCCATGAGGTGAACTGTAGGCCCCACTATAGCAGTGGTTGGGGTAAATCCCCCTCCATCAAAAGGTTTCCACGATAAGCCACCCACTACTCGGTCAGAATAACCCAGTAAACTTTGCCCTAATCCAGTAGGCTCGCCATACTCATACACAGTGGGTTCAATGTAAGTATGGAAACAATTTCTTTGACTGGCTACATCGGGAATGGTAAGTGGAACTCCTTGGGTTTGAGTATACATCCATTCACTCGGCATAATGGCAGTTTCCTTATACCCATCTGTGGCATAATTAGGCATATTGATATTAGGTATACAAGTAGATATTCCTCCTGAAGCCTGCGGGGAATATAGTTGTTCAACTATGGTGGCTTCGGCCCATCCATACCAAGTTAGGAAAGGAACGATGGCCTTGGTATCAAACGGGACACCTGTTTTACTGTCAATGGCTAACCACGGTTGTAATAAATATATTTCAGCACGTTTTTCGTTAGCACCTCCAACGAGTTCGTTAACTTGTAATAAAAGGTTGACATTAAAAACTTGATTATCGGGAGCAGGGTAAGCGGCACGAACTACGGGTAATGGTTTTACAAAAGTAGCATTATCTAAAGAAGAAGTGGTGGGTGCAGGTTTTATACCACAAGGATTTGCCGCATTAACATCCTCCACAGCGATATTTCTGCGAGTAAAACACTTAAACCATGTGTTATTGGCATAGTTAGAAATCGGTGGTGAGCCTGTGGGAGCATTAGGATATGGCTGGAAAGGGATACCTTTTTGGTCAGCACCACTGAAATCTCCTGCGACTCCCGGACCTGCATAAGATTGACCTGTAGATCCTATAATACATAATGGTGAGTAAATAGGCTTACTTGCAGCATCCACTCGGCAGGCCAAAGTGGTATTAGGATTCGTAGTTACATCCTCTAAAACATTTCCAGTAATAATTAGATAAGAAATGGCTGAAGTGCGATTAGGCCGAAATACTCCTGAAAAATTATCAAAATCAGGATATCCTCCGTTAGTAGCATTGTCTTCAAATGTTGGGTAAAATAAAGAGGTGCTTCCATCAAAAGAAAGAGTTCCTGCAGCAGTGTTATATCCCGGCGTAATGCCGGTCAATTGCCGGGGGATGAATCCATGTCTCCATATTTCGGCATCTGTTACGGCAGTAGAAGGTCGGGGTGATGGCATTAAAGGAGTAAAATAATTAGGTTTTGGATTATACTCGCTTCGGCCCGTAGTAGGCCACTGTTCGAGAACCCCGAAACCATCATTTTGGTAACGTGCTTTACAAGCCAAATAGTTAGTAGTTGAAAATGCCATTTCTGCAGGCTTCCTAATTGGAAACTGGCCCACGAAAGGAGTGGGACAAAAAGGAAAAGCATTAGATTGACGTGGAGATTGGTTTTCATAAGTGAAAGTAGAAGTGTTATCAGGCCGAGGATAAAAAGCAGTGCCAGAAATAAGGGTGTCGGGGACTCCTATTTGGTGAGCACGATAGGTAACTTGTTCAAAAGGATACACTTGGATAGAACCGTAACGGGCGGCAACACTACACCATGGTATTGATAAAGAGTTTAAACCTTCATATTGAGTCTGGAAAGTGCCTTGGGCTGCGCCTGCAACTGCTCCCGAAAAAGCACCTTGAGTAGCCAGCCCACTACCACATTGGTCTGGTTGACCATATCCATAAGGCTGGAGGGGATTTTGTCCCAACTCTGTGCTGGCACCAATAAGCCAATTGTATCCCCAGTGCGAATACATATCTTCAATTTCAGCACCACCGATATTAGAATTAAGGGAAGTAATTTGAGAGTTGGCATATTGGGGATTAATAGTATCATAAACTGTAGCACTATCGGTTCCAGTATATTGGTCATTAAATATATTTATTACAAAGGAATACATAATTGGTATGAAATCTTGATTAGAATAAATGGACCATTTGTAACCCTCGGTAACTTCGGTGCTATTATGAACTACAGTCCCATAACCGCCGCAAGGCATATAGCCAACACATTGAATAACTAATGGCTGAGCACCATTTCCAGATAATTCTGGGTCCATGGCTTGCCATCCCTCACGAGTAAAAGTATTGAAGGTTCTATCATCTATACACATATCCATTAAACCACCTTGTTGATTAGTTTGTTGGCCGATAGGCTCTCCGTCGGTAAAATAAGGATCGTTAGAAGCAGGCCCTATGGATTCGGGTAATTCTATTTGACTGCGAGTAGGTAGAATGTGCCATGCGGCGGGATTATCTAATTCATCGTATTTACAAGCAGCGAAAAAGCCATCCATGAAACCATTGAAATCAACCAAAGGGTTTTGCCAACCAGCATTTAGAGTTGAGAGGTCAAAGTTCAAACCCAGTGTTCGATCTATTGTGCCAGCCCATGCATTATAATTAAGTTTACAACGATAGTTACCACATAGAAAAACTGTGCCATTAGCGCACATAATTTTATTTATTACCCAAGATCCGGGAACGGGTTGTAATCCTGCCCAGCGTCCTGCAGACACCATATCAATAGTTATGCCTTTTTCATATCCGTTGACGAGAGGCTCATCGGGTTCGGCTGCACCATAGCCAATAGCGATACCAGCAGTAGAATCCATGAAAGAATGGTAGGCCCAAGCCCGGTCTAAAATCTTATCAGGAAGTTCCTCTACAGTAAGATCGAATGATAGTCCCAAAATATCACGGTCCTGTGTTAGTATATTCTTCAATTAATTGATAATTTGGAGTTATGGGAATATTAGGGGTGGGAAAAGTAGTAAAAGGATCGTATTCATTACAAGGAACATCGCCGGGAGTATATTGAGTCTCAACTTCCACAACTCGATTGTAGGCAATATATCTAACATCCCACCATGTTCCCGGTGGAATCTCGATAGGAATAAAAGATTTATATGCTGGTTGATAATTCAAGGAAACTGGGAAGGGAGCACCGATACCAGAAATACCATCATAGTCTCGGCCATCTAAAGTTTGAAAATAACCTGTATCATCCAACAGAATGTTGACGAAACCACGAGGACCCCAATTAGGACCTTTTAACTCATCAGCCTCGAAACCGCCGGGGGTGGAACCAACGTATTCCAACACAATAAATTGGTCGGCAGGAGTGTAAAGCGATTTAGTTAAAATCCCGAAACCATCATTGATATTGAGACCGACTAATACAGATTGTTCCCGAGATGAAAGAGCATCAATTCGGACGACAGGAAGATTACCTATGTCTTGGAAATCAAACAGATAACCCTGACGACGAATAGCCATAATAAAACTAAGGCGACACTACTATATCAAACTTTTCCTCGATTATCATCTAAATGATTTAACCGACGCATGGCTCGTTTAGTAATAAGTTGTTCTTTAGTAACTCTTTGGGCTTCTCCAAACAACCTTTGTTTTTGACGAGAGGCTCGCTTTTGTTCGTCAATGGCAGCATTGAGTTCGGGAGTAAACAAATGATGTTCAATTTGGGAGATCCATGCGGGTGTAGTCGGGAAGAAATTAGCCGTAGGGTTGGGTGGTAGGGGCACGAGACGAGTATCGGGTTTAAGTTGGTGACGTTGAGTTAAACCTTGGGCTTGAGCCACTCTTAACTCATGTTGTCTTTCGGCTCGCAAAGCCTTCATGAACTCTTCGTAATTACTCATTTAATCACCACTTGTATCTTCGTCTTAGGGCCTTAAGACGACTACGCCATGAACGCTTCTTCTTAGATTTATTAGAACCAGAACTACGTCCTGAAGTAGTGGCAACTTTACCAGATGCTTTGTCTATCCAGTGCTGATTTTGATTTTCTATGGTTACTTTTGCCGAAGCCACGGTATTGAAAACTGAAGCATATGCTGTATGTGGCTTTCCATCAGCAAGGGCAGGCCAAACAACAACACGACCGTTTCTATTTCCAATGATGTTCGTTTGCGGTTGTGCTCGGCTTCCTGAACCAGTCCATTCTAAGGGTGGCTCACCTGTTGAGTGAGAGGTTTGATAATTACTTCCTGCGGGGTGATTGCTGGGAGTAGGTGCATTGAATTGCACTTCAGTTTGAAAAATACTATGTGGTAACATTATTCCACACCTTCTGCTTCTTCTTCATCAGCAGGTTCAGGTGAGGCTCCGAAATTACGCAGAACCCATAGACCGAGACCAATAGTTCCCACGGAACCTACGAGATACATCGCCGGGGTGTGACATCCTTTGAAATACAGGGATTGTAATTGTCTGATGGCCATGTAGCCACCGCCAACAATAACTGCGATTCCAAGGTATCCCATAGGTGACATGATATAACTTGGACGATACGACTATATATATTTATGGAGAGTGGTGCGGGGTCACCACCGAGCCTTACGGCCCAGTGGCAACCTGCTTGACCCCTAAATACTGTCTCAGGATTCTAAGATGTCGAGAACGCCGTCACCGTCGTCATCATCATCAAGATGGTCATCGAGACCGTCATTGTCGTGATCGAATTGACCAGTGGCATCATTACCATCGTTCATTTCAAACCAATCGGAAAGTCCATCATTGTCGTCATCAAGGTCGGTAGCATCCCAGATATTATCGTTGTCGTGGTCGTAACGATAGTTAGACCATGCGCCGCCATTTTCATCCACGTCAAGGATATTATCGTTATCGTCATCAGTATCTATGCCATCATCCATACCATCATTATCATGGTCTCTGCTGGCATCAGAACCGTTTTCGTAAACGTCGTTACGGTTATCAATTCCATCATTGTCAATATCGAAGTCATAACGATCTTCTATACCGTCATTGTCGTGGTCATAAATGTTAGTGTTATCATTTCCATCATTAACTTCTTCTTCGTCGTTAATGCCGTCGCCGTCGTCATCATTGTCTTCGGCATCGTCTACACCATCGTTATCGTGGTCGTTTGGTGAATCATCCATAGAATCTGGGATTCCATCATTATCATCATCATTATCCAAATCATCAGGAATGCCATCGCCATCGTTGTCATTATCACCATTTTGTTCTTGATTGTCCAACTGTTGACCTTGTTGTTGTTCATTCTGTTGACCTTGTTGACCTTGTTGACCGTTTTGAGTTTGTCCTTGCTGTTGCTCGGATTGGCCGTTTTGGTTTTGACCATTCTGTTCTTCGGCTTGTTGCTCGGACTGTTGGCCTCCTTGTTGGCCACCTTGTTGTTGTTGGCCTTGACCATTATCTTGTTGTTGGCCTTGTTGACCTTGTTGGCCCTGTTGACCTTGTTGGCCTTGTTGACCTGATTGCTGTCCTTGCTGTCCAGCCTGTCCTTGTTGACCTTGTTGTCCTTGTTGTCCCTGTTGGCCCTGTCCTTGACCTTGACCTTGGTTTTGACCTTGGCCTTGTTGCTGGCCCTGCCCTTGACCTTGACCCTGACCTTGGCCTTGGCCTTGACCTTGGCCTTGCCCTTGTCCTTGCCCTTGGCCTTGTCCTTGGCCTTGACCTTGGCCCTGTCCCTGTCCTTGTCCTTGTCCCTGACCTTGGCCCTGTCCTTGACCCTGACCTTGGCCTTGGCCTTGTCCTTGGCCTTGCCCTTGTCCTTGGCCTTGGCCTTGTCCTTGGCCTTGGCCTTGACCTTCGCCACCTGCGTCGGATTCGCCACCGCCCTCAGTTCCACCGTTTCCAGAACCTGCTTGAGATTCTTGATAATCGGGGTCGTAAGCGTCGGGTATACCGTCACCGTCAGAGTCGGAGTATTCTCCGTCGTTAGGATCTGTTGGATAAGCATCGCTTCCATCAGGTTTACCGTCACCGTCGGTGTCGGAGTTGTTTGGATTGGTGCCCTGAGCATATTCCTGTGCGTTGGTTAGACCATCGCCATCAGGGTCGCCGTTAGCATCGCCACCATTGGTGGGATTAAGTCCATTATTGACTTCCCATCCATCAGGAAGGCCATCGCCATCGCTGTCAGCATTGTTCATGTTGGTTCCAGCATTGTTCTCTTCGGCATTGGTTAAACCATCACCATCCCAGTCAGCCCCACCATCGGAAGGGTCAAGAGGGTCAGAACCGTCACCGGCCACAACACCTGCGCTCATAGCGAGCATCAGGGCAGTTAAAATTGTAAGCATCATTGTTTTGAATCTATTTTCTTTCATAAGTATCTTTTCCTATATTATAAGTTATTCATAGGGAACCCACTGTTCCCTCTAACTTTTGATAGAAGTTTCCTCCTATATATAGTTTATGTGGGGGTGCATCAAGCATTTTCACGCTCTTCGGCGTGGTGTTCAGCATGGCAATTGCCACAGAGCAACTCTAAAGTATGCAATTTCTTTTTTAAATCTGACCAAGCATAATCAGTGATGCCTCGTTGGAACTTAATACCGCTACCTCCTTGGGTGCCTCCTCGGACATCGCCCCAAGGTCGTTTGTAGGAAGGATCAGTATGGTGACAATGTAAATTAGGGCCTTCGTAATTACACTTAATACAATGACCACCTAATTGTTCCAATAACCATGCTCGTTTAGCCAGACGAAGTGCTCGCTTATTAGAAGTGTTGTTAGCAATAACAGCATCTCGATTACGCTCGTAGTAACTTTTCTGATACTTCTTTTGATATTCTTTTCGTTTAGCAGGGTCTTTGTAAGGCAATTGAAACACCTTCAAATGTTTTCTTCTGTAAAGTCAGAATCAAAATCCTCGTCTTTATTAGATACATTAACATTAGTATCATCGCTTTCGGGTAAGATTTGTTCCACAGTAACACGATATGTTTTACCGTTTCTATTGACTATCTTAGTAGATACAACTTTAGTTTTAGGTTTATCTAAAGGAACGGCTTCTTCTATGGCTTCGTCCATCATGTTGTTGATTTCACGGAGCATACGAAGATACCAATTATCGTTATTTTGATTGATGTAATGACGATTGTAAGTATTGTTTCCGAAGAACTCGTCCCAGATGGTCATAAATATGAGTGGTGAGCACACCTACTTATATGTTTCTACCTTTTATGATCGTTTTCCATAGCCTGTTTAAGCCCGGGAACGTGCCACGGGTCTTTAACAATAAATGCTTCTTTGAGGAACTTGGGTTTAGGTCCGCCCATCTTGGAATCAGCACCAATCTTCTGGTTTCCACGTCCCGGTTTGGTTTGGGCGATGTGATTTTTAATAATTTCTTCATCAGTGATATTAGGTTTCAATTGGGGTTCGACCGAGGAGGCTTTCATAACTGCTTTTTCTTGCATAATGGCTGCAAGAATGTCTTCGTTGGAAGAAGCGGGAACTGACATAATAAGATATTAGTTTCTTAACTATATGTAGTTTAGTGTCATTCGTAGTCACGAATGGCGATACCAACAGGAAACCGGGGTATGCCGTCATTGGTTAATTCTTGATACTTAACAGTCAACATTTTACCGAAATACTTTTGGCGGTTGCGGTATTTGTCTCTACGGTCGGCTTGAGTGCCAGTAGGACGTGCTTTGAATCTTTGTCCTTTAGCAGTTTCACAAATCCAAACCACAGTTCCAATATCGTTTCCTTGGCCTTCGAGAGCATCCACAATTTTATATTCGGCATCATGGAATACTTTATGTTTTTGAAGATTATAGGAACGCTTGCCTTGTTCGTAAGGTGATTTGATATTACGAATCATGACTCCTTCATCGCCAGCAGCAAGAAACTTAGATAACAGGGCATTAACTTGGCTATCATTGTCTACACGATAACAAGGAACCATGGTCAGGGTGCCAGTAGGATCCTTATCTACATATTCTTTTGCCTTCTTCCATCGTTGAATAAAAGGCATATCTGGATTTTTCATATCCATAGCGTCAAATACATTTAATTTAACTTTAGCCATATCATCAATATCGGCATTTGTCTTGTAAGTTTTCTTACGAACTAAACCAACTACTCTTTGGAAATCTAATTGGTCGGAATAGAGTTCACCATCTAAGATAAAGGTTTCAGGGATTCCAGTAGCAATAACGGCTTTACGAATCTGGTCTAAGAGTTGGAACTCTTTTCCTTTTCGGGAGAGTAGACTCACACTACCGTCGGATTCCATTTTAGCAGTGCAACGAACACCGTCAAGTTTGGGCTGGGCGATAGCAGGGAAGGTAATTTTATGTCCGTGCTTTGCATAGGGTTGGGCCAACATAGGAACAGGAGCCAAATTAATGTTGATTCCGTCAGTGTTGAAAGTGTAGCCTTGGTCTCGGTGTTTACTAATTTTAGAATCAAACTCCAAGACGGCTTGTTCTTCTGGAGTCCTACTGGCCTTGCCAGTCACAATGATGACTCCTGCATCTTCAATAATTTTACCACCTTTTTGACCGTGTGAGGTCTTAATAGTATAGATACCTTGATCTTCTTCCAGCCAGATACTCCATTGAACAACGTTTTTACTGGCAGTGCGCCGATAGAAAGTTTGTTTAGGTCTGACGATAGTTACCATACTCTTTGTTAAGGGTATCATCTATATAAAGATTACGGTTATACTTTAGTTAGTTTAAGCAAAAGATCAGTAAAGTATTCTACTTCTACTTCTGGCGAAGCGACAGGATTCAAAGGCACAGAAAAACAACCGTTCCAATTAATACCATAATCTTTGCTAATTATATTATCAAGATTCATACAACTTTTTTGCATCTGAACTTTTCTATCGTGCTCACCCATAATTATCGTATAAACAGGTCCTAAATCAGCCAAGGCTTTAAAGCAGGACTCCCCTGTGCCGCAATCAGAATTAAGAGCGTTAGCAATAAATGTGCCTTCTTGATCCCACATATCTGTGATTATAATTGTAATATTTTTGTCATTTTTGTCCACACCTTTTAATGTTGCCTTCAATCCTTCGGGAATGTTGGTTCCGCCACGAGGGTAGAAGGGCAGGTAACCTTTTTTCATTCCACTGCCCTCAATATAATTACCATATTTGTCACGAGATGGTGGTGTGGGTGGGTTCTTCAGCACTTCTTGTCGTTGTTTATATATATGTAAACGAGCCGCATCTCCCTTTGAAGGTGGAACCAATACATTTGGATAACTCTCAAACTCTACTACTTGAAAAGTTTCATCTTTGGATTTAGACATAATATATTCAATTATTGCTCCGACTAATTCCCAACGTGCGATAGAAACATCTTTGTTGAGGAATCTTCTCAGAGAGTATGTCAGAGGGTTATATGCTGTGGCACCCATGGAACCTGAGCAATCTACAACAAAATTAATTTGAGTCATGTAAATATATTTACCCAACGACTACTTATAGTTTAGCAGTCTAACGACACTTGCATATACGCAAGAACTAATTAGTTTGTTGTTCACGCACTCTTGAAAAGGCAACCTACACCACAAACGAGCAAAACCCCACCTACGAGTTTTTGCACAATTGGGAAGTCAAAGGCTGAAACGCCCAAGACTGGCTGGCTCTCAGAGAGAAGCATGTGAAGGCCACCAACAGTAGCAGCCAAGCAACAAACACTCATCATTTTATCCATAACAGTAAATATGTTACCCGACTATTTATAGTTTGACAATTTGCCACCGGGACATATCGGTTTTTAATGCCCACGTCAAGGTTTTCTGTTCGCCATCGCCAGTGTAGGTGTGAGAACTACCATCACCAGCAGTAACTGTGAAAGATTCTTCTTCATAGTCGTCATAAATCCACTCGAAGTCGGAAATCTTCCAATTATGTATAGACCACCCCTCTCGGTCCACCATATCACCCAGATGTGACATTATGTGTTCTATATATTCATCAGGATTTAAAAACTCACTATCTAAAGACTGCTCGAAATAATCATCCTCAAGATCTAATCCTTTACCAAGAAGGGATTGCCACTGATCAGAAAGCGAAGTATAACCAAGAACCTCCATATCCCTCCAATCCTCCCATTCGGTATAAGCAGTATTAGTAGCAGAATCATAACGATGTATCTCTAAACGGTCTTGTGAGGCTATGTAATATCCCTCTAATCCTAAAGACAACTTGTTATCATTAAAATAATGCAACCACTGATTACCATAAATCTCACTAAGTTCAGGAGAGTCTGCAGATATGCGGAATCTTTTTCCCGTTGGTGATGTTTTTATCCACCGGGATCCTGTAAACCAATTTATTATAGCCACATAAATATATTTAACTTACAACTATTTATATTATTCTCCCAAAACTGGGACATGGGTCATTTAGTATTCACCTTTCGCCTACGGTCTCGGTCACAAACCGTGCAAATGATTTCTAAATGTTCAGGATGTGTTTTAAGAGTGTCCCAAGATTGGTCACAAACCGGGGTGGGTAACAAAACTCTATTGAATGAACGCACTAATAAATACTGAGGATTGTTCTGAGAACAGTAATAACATTGGCCAGTAGTAGAGTGTAAACACCACTCTTTCTTCTCGCCCCGTAGTTTATTTTTATTCTTATTTACACGAGGAATAATGTCGTCTCGCTTCTTCTCATAATACTCGGAATTATAACGAGCCATATACTCTCGTTTTTTCTCCGGATCTGAGTAGGGCATAAATAAATATGGGCAACCCTACTATTTATAATTTGTCTTCAAGACCTTTACGGAACCAATCGAAAATTAAACACACCACGATAAAGGCGGCTAAAATCCAGTAGAAAATAAGGTCTGACAACGTATCACAACGCAACGATTAACATAGCCAAAACGCCGGGAAGTGCTGTTAAAAACAGTTCCCATTTCTTGCGTTCAGTAGTTTCTTCCGCATTAGCCTTTTCTTCTAAAATAGCCATACGGGTCATCAGGGGTGGTTGTCCGTTTCCGTCCCTTACTATTTTGGTAACGGAGGAAATATCTTTATGTAGGGCTTTAACATTAGTTTCTAAACGGGCCAAGGAGTCGCTATAAGATTCATAATCTTCTATGAAACCAGACATCATATCTGCAAACTCCATGACGAAGTTTTCAACCAACTCTTTGTCATTTGCCATAATCATGCCCCCAACATTCTCTGCATTTTCCTAAGTAGGATATGAGCGCAGGTGTTAAGATGAGATAATCTGTGCTGAGCATAGGTGCAACTATCATGGATCACTTCTGACCGAACCTCGGCACTAACTAACGATAACTCAAAGGCGGCGTGGTCCATTACTTAATAATGGGTAAACCACTATTTATAGTTAATTGTTGGTCCAAAAACGATAATCTTATAGTTAATTATAGTTAATATCAATACGTCCCCATAGACATACATCATGAGAACGACGGCGAACTAAACTACCAACTTTCACTTTTCCAAGTTCAAAGAACCTCTTATCGGTGCGAAGAGCAAACGTGATTTCACGAACTGTGGGTAGATAATAACACCCTTGTTCTCGTAGCGAGGCATAGACATCTTGTGCCGTGGCTGGCTTGTGCGTCATCATATTATGCGCCATATTGGTAATTAATTGTGCTTTACTGCGTCCCATGTATCTTATAGTGGCAAACTACTATTTATACCTTCTTGTTGATAGTATTAACCGTGATTAAACAGTAGATTCTACTTCTTCAGTATCTTCTAAAGTAGTGGCTACGAAATCAATTTCGCAGACATCATTATCACAGAAACGCTCGATGACGATTTCCTCACCACGAATACGACCGAAAGAAAGTTTACCTAATGCAGCCTCCATTTCATGGTAGGTTTCCTTGGAAATAGATTCATAAGGCATTTGTGGATAAGCACCGTGGTCTAAGCGTGGCAAGAAGGAAACACCTTTGAGTTGATATTGGAAAACATCCAAAGCGTGGCCTAATTGATTACCCTCGGTTTCAGGATCGAAAGTCACGGTGCAGGACACTTGATTATCGGCCCAATACCTCTGAGCCACGGCAGCCAAAGCGAGTTGTTCCCACATGGAAACTTCAGACACGGTGCGAACACCTTCTCCGACATCAACAGGAACTTCTACGACGACAGTATCTTTTTCAGCACCGAAAGCAGGTTCAATTTTATAGCCAGCCTTTTCCAAAGGAGCAACTAAATTAGAAAGTTTACCGAGCCTCATACGACGAATATAATAACGAGATTCAGGGAAGTGAATGCCGGGGGTGGCACCAGCCAAAAGGCTGACAGTTCCAGAAGGCTTAATGGAAGTAGTCTTGATAGATTTAGGGATAGCAAACCAATTAGAGTATTCCTCATCTAAAGATTGAATGTGCTGGTATCCAGCATCCATCCACTCAATGAGGGAACTCATGCCACGAGCAGCGAGGAACTGAGCAATTCCTGACATAGAACAACCAATTCTGCGATTACGCAGCATAACTCGGTTGGTCTCAGGCCAATGGGTTTTACCCAAAGTAACAGTTTTAGCATACAGATAAGCATACTTCAAAGTTTTAAGATAATCTTCGACGGAATCGTGATTAGTAGGGAAGGTTTCTACGAGGCAACATAATTCATAAGATTCCAAAGTTTGTTCTAAACAAGGATTACCTCCGCAAGCACGATGGTCTTTCCAATTAGGTGCATCAGCCATACGACCGTATTTCTGCATATTTCCTAACCATGCGAAACCGGGTTCGCCATTCAGTTTAATGCGTTGAGCAGAATCAGTGTAATCCATACCAAGTTCAGCATAGATAGAGTTATTAGAAGTCCAACCGTATTCAGCACGGTGGGGATTAACCTCGTAATTTTTCAAATCAATGTATTCTTCGGAATCGTGAGGGCCGAAAACGATCTCAGCAGTTCGACGAACATTACCAGCGACAACACACTTACCAATAAGATTCATGATATCTACAATAGCAGTCAGAGAAATTGGGCTACCACGTTCTTTATCTAAAATAGCACTAATAAAGTTATGCATATCTACTAACGGACGAGGGCCAGAGGATTCTCCTCCAAAGCCTTTAATGGCTACACCGGCAGGTCGAATAGCAGAATAATCAAAAGTAACTGGGGCAGTGCCAAGGAAATAAGATTCAATTAACATCCGCAGTGACTCTACCCATCCTTCTCGTGTGTCAGGGATGACAAACTCTTCAGTATGTCGGTTCTCTGCGGGGCCTTTAATGATGAGTTGACCAGCACCCTTGGTATCAAACCCTACGCCTACGCCCAACATAGAGGCATCCATAAGGAAGGTAAAAGGCTTAGCCAAATCTTCTTTGAGATTGGCAGTAGAAACGAAAGCACAGTTGTTGAGAGCAGCATGAAGTTCTTTTTCTTCAGTAATGGGTGTTCCCATAGCCCAAAGACCACGACCGGGTGGTAGGAACTTCATATTAAAGATACGATCATACATCTCTTGTGCAGAGTGTTGTGCTTTCCATGCGTTCCAGCCCAAACCATTATGTTCAATATGTCGCTTTTGCATATTAAATGTGCCTTCTACAACACGCTGAACAGTTTCCCACCATTGTTCGTTTTTACCATTTTCCTTGAGGCGAGAATAGGTTCGATTATACACCAATTCACCCAAACCGTTGAAACCAAATGGAGCCTTCTTACGCTTGTATTTATCAATGAAAGTTTCAGTTAAATGGAATCTCGGACTCATGTAACTCCCTCTTATTGCCATCAACTATATATGCTTTTCTTTGGTGACTTCAAAACCCAACACACAATAGTCATAGTTTGTTATATCCCATTTTGATTGTTTGGTATTATTACCAAATCGGGTTCAAGACCTTCAAGCAATTCTGCGGAAAGTAGTGGGTCCACGAGAAGAGGTGGTTGGCACAGTTTCAAAATCTCGATCCTTTTTCATCATGGCACTCAAACTACGCTTAGTTGGGATTTCACGACGACCTAAATCAATAAGTCGGTCAATCAATACTTGGGCGGTTACTTCTTCGGCTACGATAACCAAAGATTTAGCAGCCTCATAACTGGTGGGCTTGCTTCTTTTCTTACGAATTATTTTTCCATTTTTCATATTTTCAACTCCTATTGGCGATTAATGCAGTGAATTGACAACCTTCTATGTTCCAATCAAACTCCACAGGTGCCTTGACAGCACCCCGAATATCAATATCATTTTTACCGACAGCAGTTAAACTGCTGGCTACTTCAGTAGTAGTGAAAAGTGTAGGTCCAACGTCACCAGATAAATCTACTGGGTGTTTCCAGATAACGGGTTCATCTTGAGAATTGGATTGGAAAACAATGTTAGAGGATTCGGATTCTACTTCAGCAAAAAGAGTGAAGGAGATAGTCTTTTCTACGGTTCGCAGGAAATCCTTTACGTTTTTGCCGGGGATTGTGGTCTGGTATTCCCAATCTCTCTGTGGCCATGTGCTAATTCGGTTCATAAGATCCAAACGCAAAAGTTTAACAGTTTGACTGATACCATTTGCCAACAAACGGAAACGGAGGTTTTCAGTAGGTTTGTCTAAAGCCAAAGTGAGTTCATCTTTAGCAGTGAGGGTTTTAATAATGGCACCCATGCGAGCAAAGATAACACCAACTTCTTGAGGTTCACTAAATTGCCAGTCATAATTTTGGAATGATTCGGCAGGCACGATAACACGAAGCATTTTAAATCTATTACCATCTACCAACATGACGGACAAGCCTTCTTCACTAAAACAAAGAATACCTTCTTCGTTAATGGCCTCAAATCCTCGCAAAATATTCTTAGCAAGTGGCACTCGAAGAGTAGCAGTAAGACTCATGGGTTAAAGTGGATGTAAGCACCTATTTATGCTTATGGGTGTGATTGCTTGTTAATAGCGGCATAAAAAAGTGGATTTTCAAGCGTGTTAATTCCTAAAGACCATCCACCCGAACCATATGATTGTATGGACCAACGATTGTCTCCTCGGACTGGCTGTTTTGTGGGATTTCTTGGACTTAATAAATATAATTTATTCTTGCCATCATTAGCCCAATAATAGTATGGATAGTCAGGATCACAATGTTCAGATTTTACCATTTTGCCTTTGTTTATTTCGCCAGAAAGTCCTCGGGGGTCAAACTCACGACCAGCATCCATACGAACCCATGTTAGATTCTTAAGCATCTCAAAAATCTCATCACTTCTTTCAGCATTGGCGTTATTAGAAGTTCCCTTCCACCACTTTTGGAATATCGTAGGCATGATGATTTGTCGGCCTCGGAGTCTCATAGGTTATAATACACTCGACGACTATTTATATTCAACAACACAATCAGGATATTTTTCCAGTAATGGTAACAGAACACAAAGTCTTCTTTCCAAAGGACTACTTCCTTTTGCCCTTCGTCGCTTGTTCTTAGCAGTCCTTTCAATAGATAATGATTGACGCTTAGTTAGATTAGAGATACAGATATGGTAAGACCACTCGCCTTCGCCCTTGAATCCAGTAGTGTATCTGGCACCGCCTTTTAGATCACAGTTATGTTGTCTAAGCCGACGTTCTGAATTATTGGTAATTCCTAAATAAGTTTTATTATGAATGGAATGAACTAATAAATAAACCATGTAGTCACTTGGTTCGTCCATATAAATCAAGACTCACTCTTCTTCGGAAGCCCCAGCATAACTGAGAGTATCTCGGAAATCTTCTTCAGCGACCAAACCTTGGACATTAACTTTATCTTTAGAAACCTTTTTCATCAATTCGGAGATTTGTGGTGTAGGAGAACTATCCATATCAGCAAACCCATCCAAAGCATGATAACGTGGTTCCATAATGAGTTTCATATCACAAGTGCCGAAGTTTTTATCGCCCCAGACAACTAATTTTCTCAAAGGGACAAAGAAAGGGCTGGTTATTTTTCCAATAATGCGTCTGATGCTCATTCTTCTTCCTCTCCTGTGGGTTTAGGGTCAAGCATCCAATTCCATTCATTCTTCATGCTTTTCATCTCCCATTTTGATTAACTCTTGTTGAATAGTTTTATGTTCAGGTTCGGGATACATAATAGTTCCCAACCAGTAAAGCAAAACGCAACCAATAATACCAATTAATAATTCACTCATTCTTCCTCACCTTCAAACTCTTGGAACTTCTTTTCGGATTCGGGATCTAAATCAATAAGAATGGCCTTTCTACCATGGTCATTAGCCACAGGCCACATACTACAACTACCTGCGAAACCATCTAAAACATAATCACCGACTTCAGAAGTGGTGAGAACCATTCTTTTAATGAGGGCGTAAGGGATTTGATTATACCACCCATTGTGCTCTTTAGAACCTGCTTTTACCATGTTGATGTTCCACCAATCGTAAGCGTGAGTTCCAGTCTTACCTTTAGCAATTTGAGTCATAACTCGTGGGTCTTTAGGGTTGCGATAAGGTTGAGTATCTCGCTCAGGGTAGAAAAGAGGTTGTTTACAATCTTCGTGAACTAACCAAAGCAAGGCTCGGTGAGCAGTAGTAAATCGCTTTTTAGTGTGTCCGATGTTAGAAGGATAAACCCATGAAATCCATTGTTGGAGTCGGAAACCTTGGGCTTCAATGATGGGCAACAATCTGGCACAGGCTTCAGGATAGTGAACTAAGAAAGCAGAACCGTTGGCACTAAGCCGGGGTTTGAGAGCAGCGAAAGTATCGGAAATAAGTTTATGGTATTGGTGTTCAGGTAGGTTATCGTTAACTTTATCAGAGTATCTAAAACCAATGTTATATGGTGGGTCAAAGAAGGCTGTTTGCACTTCAATATCGGAATCTAAATTAGTAATGGCTGATACAACGTCGGTGTTAATAAATTGATGGGTCATTTTAAACTCTCCTTGAACGGTTAATGGTCTTATGTTGGATTTCTAAGTTTTCAGCAGATGTGTCTCCGCCGTCGGCTCGGGCTACTTTGTGTCCGATGTCTACCATGTTAGGTGGTAGTCTTGTGCCAGTAATAACATCTTCTACTAAGCCATCTTCTCCAAGGGCATCAGCAATCATTTGTTTTCTGGGAACGGGGGTTTTATCAATAGTGGGTAGATTAAGATACTGATCTAAATCAGCAAGGAAATCTTGGATAACTATGTTAAAAGTAGCAGGGATAACATAACTGCGACGAGAATCTTCAGCATTGTCCATAAACTTAACTTCGTTGGTAGCCATCCATGTATCCCAATGACTACGCACGGCTTGAATGTTTTGAATAAGTGCGCTTTTACTGTATTTATCTAAAAGAGAGCGTAGCACAATGTTGGCAAAAATATCTTGTCGTGCAGATTTACCATCAGTAACTCTCTCGCCATTTCCAGCAGCAGAAAGTGTAGTATAGAGAATAATAAAATCATCCACCTTTTTGAGTTCTTTTCTCATTTTGTTCTCAGACCATGTGGAAATGTCACTATTATAGAAGTCCAGTTCAAAATTGTTCTTATTATAGTCTTCACCCCTACAATAGAGGGCATAATCCATGAAATGTTGAAGTAGGCGACGAACATGGTGTCTTTTTGGTGCACCGACATTAGTATAAGCAAGCCATTGAACCTCAGCATAACCATAAATAAATTGATATTGCTCTTCACTATGGTGTTCAGCGTGGAACTTATCGATCTTAGAAATGGTGTTGCCTCCTTGATTCATTTTCAAAAAGATTTGGTCGGCAGTATAATCAGCATCTTCTTCAAAAGCATAAACTGATAATTTGGAACCAGTAAGTGCTTGTTGGAAACTACTTGGTAATTGACCCCAAACTCTATTTCCCAAATGTTCTTTGTTGGTTTGCTCTTGCCAGCGTTTACTCATTTTAAACTGACCATCCATAAATCGCATTAAGGTTTCGATGCGATGCTGACCATCCACGACAAAGTTCATAGTATCAAATCCATCTTCAGAATCAATCTTTTGAATAATGACTTCACCTAAACTAATTCCACAAACCTGTGACTCAATCAGTGAGGTATTCCATTTAGCCTTTCTATCAACATAGTTTCTTTGATAGGAATCAACATCCAGTTTACCATTTTTCCAAAGTCCATAAAGGTCACCTAAAGTCATCTGAGATTTATCAGAATTGGCAACAGTGGTAAAGAGTATGTTCTTTTTGGCCATAATTACAACTTCCTGTTACTACCCTTATAATGGTATCTATATTATCCATGAT
>JAAHTH010001278.1_pt1 | contig 22559 bp, 23 predicted proteins | sample 6116091 | NCBI WGS metagenome assembly JAAHTH01 (sample SAMN13939990, study PRJNA603662) | sponge metagenome | isolation source: marine sponge | host: Mycale hentscheli | place: New Zealand | collected 2006 | reverse complement strand
TTTTGGTAAAACTTTTTTAACAGGTTTTACAACTTCTTTTTTCGGTAAAACTTTTATTTCTCTACTTTTTATTTTTTTATTAGGTTCACTAATAAAAAATTCTTTTCTTAATTTATCAATAATATACGGTTCAATAATGTCTTCTATTTTTTGTGTGGGTGATTTAAAATGATATCCGTACTTATTTATATTACTATATAAATTTTTTCTCGCAGTAGATAGTTTGTTTGCACCATCAGTAAAAAACCCTTTAACTAATTTATAATATCTATATCTTTGTAAGTCTCCCATATGTGTTACCATCCAGTTATCAACAAATTTCTTAGGCCAAGGGCCTTTTAACCCTTTCACTAATTCTGTTTTAGTTGCCATTAATACTCCCGTTTTAGGAAGTTTACTAACAAATGTACCAGTTATAAAATTAGTTAGGTTAATAAATAAAGCTTCATTAATTTCAAACCAGTCATAACCACTATTTAGATATTGATGAGACAACTCAATTCTGTTTGGTGGGGAGTAGTCGTCAGATGCCGTAAGTAAGTATGAAGAACCAAAAGAAGCATGACTAATAATCCACCATTTTTTAGATAATGGTGTATGTTCTTGTAATGGTATATAAGATATCCTCATACATCCTGCTTTTTTTAATCTATCCTTATATGACAGTATCATTTCTTCTCCTGCCATATTTTCGGTTTGTTCTTCACAAACTACTAATTCCCACTTATACTGAGTTTCTTGTTTACATAAACTTTCTAACTGAAGCCATATAATATTTTTGTTTTCCCATGTTGGTAACGCAACGGTTACATCTATTTCTGTACTATTATTTATATCACTATCTAACCATATAGTACCCCCCCAAATTTGAATTCCATTCTTTTCCATATGTTAAATAAATATGCTATTATATTATGCCGTACCTTTTTAATTTATATTCTTTTTTAGGATCCATTTTTTTTACCACAGGTATTTTAAAATCTTCAATAATGAAGTCTTTTTTTAACCTATTAATTATTTCTTTATCGACAATAATATCTTCTACTTTTTGTGTCGGCGTATTAAAATAATTGCTTCTAGAATTTTTTGGTAGGTATTGATTTTTTCTTTTAATTGATATTTTATTAGCACCATCAGTATGTATACCTAGTAACGGTATACTATGTCTATATCTAGGGAATATATGCATTTGTTCTCTAATCCACGAATCTATACCTTTCTTTGGCCAAGGACCTTTTAATTTTTTAATGTAGGTAGTTTTTGTACCCATAAATAAACCAGTCTCTGTTGGTAAGTTTTTATATGTACTAGTTTTAAATGTAAATAAATGTAAAAATAAACCTACACCAACGTCTACCCAATTATAACCACTCTTTATTTTATTGTGTGTAAACTCTATTCTGTTTGGTGGGGAGTAATTATCTGACGCAGCTAATATAAATGTACTACCTTTGGAGTGTTGACTAATAATCCACCATTTTTTAGATAATGGTGTATGTTCTTGTAATGGTATATAAGTTAGTTGCTGACAACCTGCCTTATTTAACCTTTCCCTATAGGTTAATATCATTTCCTCTCCTGCCATATTTTCGGTTTGTTCTTCACAAACTACTAATTCCCATTTGTATTGGGTTTCTTGTTTACATAAACTTTCTAACTGAAGCCATATTATGTCTTTATTTTCCCATGTTGGTAACGCAACGGTTACATCTATTTTATTTTCTTTTTCCATAACATAAAAATATTATACCTTGTAAATCCGTTTTTATATGATGCACTAAAGTAGTTTCTAAAAAATCATCATACCTTTCTTTTATTAAATTAAAACTTTTAAAATATCTTACATGCCCTTTAGAATCGTAGTTTGGGACACTAAATAATATAGAAGTATTCTTATTCATTTTTTTTATTATATCTATATCCCCCTCAATATGTTCTAAAACTTCAAAACACGTATATAACTGGTTATCTATTAATTCATTACCTCTTAAGTCTTCACATAAAAAAGTAACATTTTTATTATTAATTCTTTTTTTTGCTTGACTAATAGCTACTTTAGAAAAATCAATACCAGTATATTTTATATTATCATTTTCTGAAAATAAAGAAGCGAAATGTCCTGGACCACAACCAATATCAACTACACTATTAATATTATTTTTCTTTATATATTCATATGCATACTTCCAAGTTGGGTAATAAGCACCTATTTTTTCTGCGGGTTTAAAATAAGTTTTATTACTACCTCCTTTTTCATAAACATCATCATAAAAGTATGATTCTTTTTCTTTTCTATTTTTCATATTTCTTTGGTTAAACAAAATGCAGTTAATCCTCTAACTCTAAAGTTTTTATGATTAATACTTTTTTTAATCATTTCATCATAAGACATTTTATTTAAATTCTCTTCAATACCTTTAGTTGCTAAATATAACATAGGTATTCCCCATCCTATACTTCCAGGAGATAAATCCATAGAATTCATTTTTTTTAGTTCAACTACACTTGACATATAAATATCCTTAGTTTTTATATTTAATAAATTTTCTACCATCCTAAGATGAAATACCATCATGGCTAAATGAAAACTATCTTCTTTTATGGTTAATCTCGTTACTGAGTTATTAATTCTATAATAATACCAATTTCCATTATGTTGTGTATTACGTAAGTAATTAATGCATTTTATAGTATTTTCAATGTCCCCCATCATTGCGAATATATATGCCGCACCACTAGTTACATTAGGTACACCATATTCTATTTCTGTGTCACAATACCTAAACATATCACATTTATCATAAAACCCAATATTTTTTACTATACTATATAATTCATTTAGTATTTTTTTTTCACCAATTTCATTAAAAAAATCTATACAAACACTAAGCGTATAAGTATAATTAGTATTTTTATAAACCTTTCTTTTTGTTGGAACTGATTTATCTGCATTTAACCTATATTTTTTTTCGATTACTTTTGACATACACTCACTATAGTCTTCTCCTATTTTTTTTAAGGCATAACCTAAATACGCATAACCATCAGCACTATCTAACTCATAATAATTATTAGTCTGTGGTAACAGTATATTTTTAATTAATTTTGGACTCCCCATATACTACATTACTAACTTCTTGTAATTTATTCACAAATGGATAATATTTACTGTTTCTTACATCATTTAATTTAGTTTTATCCCAAACCCATTCATTTCTTTCACCTTCTAAATAATGTGTACCATGACCTCTAGGTTCTCCATTATCCCAAGCTTTTCTTCTTCTTTTTAATGTTTCTGCCCTTTCTTCTTTAGTCTTAGTATTACCATAATTAATCATTATACCATTAATATTACCTGTTCTTTGTCCAGGAAACGATACATCGTCAGCCAAATATCTCATTTGTGGATTATATTTATGTATCATTTTAAATCGATTAACAGTTCCATAATAAAAATAAGTGTTAAATGGATCAAAATTATCTATTACTTCTCCAGTATTAAAGAAGTTTACACATTCTATCCATGCTAAGTTAAAACCCTGTCTATCTAATTTTTCTAACTCATCATGTAAAGGATTTAAGGTGACAGGAAATAAATCACATCCGTTATATATTGCCCAATCAGGTTTTAATCTGTGTAAAGTTTTAACTATATCGTCTTGAAGTGCTCTTAAATCAAAAGAATTGTCAGTATCGATTCTATGAGAAGGTATATTATTTTCTTGTAACCACTCCCATGTACCATCATCCGACATATTATCAATGAAGTAAGGTTCTAATTTATTTTGTCTACAATATTCTACCTTTAATGGTAAATATTCAATCTCATTCCATACTGTCAGTATACACACTACTCTCATTGTATTATTTTTATATGTTTTTGTAATTTATTAATATTAGAAGACACAAAAGGAAATAGTCTTTCTCTATAATCATTTTGTAATCTTTCTATTTTTTTATCGTCTTTATCTCTAGATTTACTTTCGTAATGGTAGGCAACTGCAGAGTGACACAATATATTAGTCTTATTCAACTTTAAGACTTCTAAATTTAACTCAACATCCTCAAAACACTCTGTATATGTAGGGTTAAACCCATTAACTTTAGTAAATAAATTTTTATTAATTAATAAAAGTGCTCCTGTATTACCAATTACATTAGAATACCCATTTTTTTCGTATTTATAAAACTGTTTTAATTTATCATGAGTAATTTCAAATCTGGTTAATTTATTATCTTTAACCCACTCTCTATTGATAAACATTAACATTCCATAATGTTGTAAACTATTATCTTCAAAATGTAATCTACCACCTACAGTTCCTACTGTATTTTTATTTCTATTATAAACGTTTACCATCTCACTAATTGCATCATTAATTAGTTCTATGTCATTATTACAAAACAATAATATTTCACTATCTTGATCAATATAATGATTCGCCATTTCATTATTAATCTGTGCGAAATTATAATAATCAAACTCCACTAAGACTAATCTATCTTCATTGAGTACTCTTTCTTTTATTAATTTTAAATTTTCAACACTACTACCTGTATCTGCAATATAAATTTTATAATTTACGTATTTGGTTTTATTTAAAATTGAGTTAATACACCCAAACAATAATTCTATATTATCTTTAGTAGGTATTATTATTGATAGTTTTGGTTCTTTATTTATTTTTTTAGTTTCATTTTCATATATAACCTTAATTGGTAGGGATTTGGGGATATTATTTTTATATATTTCTACAAATTGTTTTCTATTATTTTCCCAATCTTCGTTTGTTGGACCTGGTGATTTATGAGTAATTTTTAAATCATATACAACACCTATTTTAACACCCGATAAATGATTATTAAATGTAAAATCTAAATCATAAAAGTGAAATCCTTTAATGTCCTCATTAAAATTAACTTTTATTCTATTTTTATTTATTACAAAGAATAAACCATCTAAGTTTAGTGTTTCTAATATTTCATCTGTATAATTGCCTGAATACTTAGAAACCCAAGTTTTACCATTAACAGAATGAGTCACCACACCTACTACTTTATTTAGGTGGTTTCCTTCTTTATCCTGCCACCATATACCATTTTGTGGTATTTCTGTTGTTCCCGCAACACCTAAAACACCAAACTCACTGTTTTTAAAATGGTTTTGAATTTTCTTACCCCATTTTGGTTTGTTAAACCATATATCATCATGACAAAAAACCACCGTATCATTAGTAGAATCTTTTAAACCTTTATTATAGATTTCAGTAAGAGAATGTTTACCATCATTTATATATTCTAAAATTTCAATATTTTTAATACCACAACTTTTTATTAAATGTTCTTTAAATTTAGGTTGTTCTTCTCTGGTGGAATAAACTATACTAATCATTTTCTAAATCTTTTAATTGTTTTTCTAAATGTTTTAATTTATTTTGATAATCTTTAGTCATTATATGTCCATTATAATCTCCCATTACAATTTCTAATTTTACTCTTCTAATTTCTCTTAATAAATCTTTTATTTTTTTTTCCATAATTAACTTTTACCTGTACTTCCAAAACCATTTTCTCCCCTATCAGTAGTACTTAAATCGTCTTTATTAATCAATGTTGAGAAATTAGGATTTATAACATTCATTATAACTGCTTGTGCAACTCTATCACCAGAATTAATAGTGAATGGTTCATTACTTAAATTTACTAATATAATACCTACTTCTCCTCTATAATTAGAGTCTACAGTTCCGGGAGTATTTAAAACCGTAATTCCATGTTTTAATGCCATTCCTGATCTTGGTCTTACTTGAAGTTCAGTATTAGGTGGTAACTCAAAATATAAACCTGTAGGGATTAATTTCCTTTCCAATGGTTTTAAAGTTACCGAAGTATCAATATCTGCTCTTAAGTCAAAACCACTGTCATCATTATGTTCATATATTGGATTTTTATTATTAGAAGTGTTCTTATAATAAATTTTCATGTAATTATCACTTTTTTCACTTATTTTTTCTAATTCTTTTATAGTTTCACTGTAATCTACATCTTCACTAATATTCATATTATTTAAACCATTAATAATATTAGTCATTTTTTTTAAATCTTCTAATTCTTGTTTAATATCCATTATTAAGTATTTTTTTCTTCTATTATTGCTAACTCATTAGCTTGTTTAAGTATTGTGGATAATGTACTACCGTACCATTTAGATTGTTTATCATCTTCTGGTTTATCGTAATTTACAATCGCCTGATATTCTTCTTCACTTAATTTAACATTATATTTCATTGCATAATAAACCGATCTTTCACCTACCTTCATTGATGTTAATTCTTCGTTGAAGTCGTACATTTTTCCTTGATTATTCCTGTGCCACTCTGACTCACACCATTTATAAAGAAATGTCTTACCTATCTGATGAAGGAAACATACTTTTACTATTGATTGGGTATCTACTACCATATCTTCAGGTAATAATCTATTGATGCCTATAGCGTATTTTGTAGTCTTCAATATGTGATCAATTAATCCACCAGGAAATGCATTATGTAACGATTTCATAGTAGAAGCAGGTGCAGTTAATAAATCCTCACCTAAATAAGTGAGTAATTCTTTTGATAAGATACCATATAATTCATTTTTTTCTAAAAATGTTTTATTGTTTTTATTAATTTTTTCTTTTAGTTCTACCATATTATTATATTTTTATTAATAATAAGGAATTTAATTCACAACGTCAAATACCTCTTTCTCTTTTTTAGAAACAATACTTTTATATAATTCACTTCTTTTTTCACACACACTTTTCATATCATATGTACCATTTACAGTATTATATAAATTTTCACCTAACGTTTTTATCATTTTTGGGTTTTCGATTAACATTTTAATATGTTTAAACCAAAACTTATGGTTTTTATTTTCAGGTATTAAAATACCATTACCATTAATTAAATCCATTTCTCCACCCCTTTGGTATGCGTTGTTAATGTCTATTTGATAAGGTCCAATGTCTTGAGCAATCAAAGCTTTTTTATGAAATCCCGCTTCAATAACTTTTAATTGTGATTTTACTTTATTAAAAGTACTATCTTTAAGAGGTGCTAAGGACACATCAAATAGGTTATAATTACTAGCATAAGAAGTTATAGGTTTAGTCCAAACTCTACGATAAGGCTCGTTATTAACATTTTCATATTCTTTATTTTCAAATGACAATAAAAAATCTTTATATTCAGGACTGACTATTTTGTAATCATCAGTAAATATCTTTTCATACTTATACCATACACTTTCTTCTGGTTTTATATCTCTTTGTGTTTGTTTACCAGTTTTTCTGTCTATAGTTGTCATAGTTCCTCTTAAGTCATAACCACACAAAACGAATTGTACTTTATCTATTAATCCAGCAGATTTAATATTAGTAACTACATTGTTAAGTATTTCTAAATCTTTTAAATGTGAAGAACCACCTAACCACCCAATTCTTACCCTATCACTTTTTTCTGTTTTGTTCTGATATTGTTTTTCTTCTGGATTTATAGCGTTAGGTAAAACAAAAACATTTTTATTTAAACGACTTATTTCATCTGCAAATATTTGGGTAGTAGTTGTAATGTTTCTTGCAATCTTTAAATTGTGTGCAATTTTTTTATCTAAACCATTCTTTTTAATTATTTCCCACGCTGGATGATTCGGACCAGGCGACCAATGATCATCTAAATCCATCACTGTCATGACACCTAAATTATCACATCTTTCTAATACTTCATCTATTTTTTCGTAAGGGCCCAAAGTCCTATGATAATGTATTATATCATATTGTTTTAAAAAATTTTCATTTTCTAATTCTGGTTCATAATCGATATCGATATGAAAATCTTTAGGGAAATATTCTTCTAATTTAATGTGTGGAATTGTAGAACGGTAATATGAAACGCCTGTTCTATCACTGGGTACTACTAAAATTTTTGTTTTACTCATAATAAAGTTTTTTTTAAAATATAAGTTATTTTATTAACAAATTAAAGTTTTTAATAGTATTATTTGGTGGTTTAAAAATTTTTTGTATCTTTACCGTAACAAAACAAATCAACTATGAAATATTTTAACAGACATGAATGTATGAAAAGAGAAACTTTAAGTAGTATCTCAAAAGTTATAACTGATTTATTTGGGATAGATGGTGTTAGTCCTTTTGGTGGTATCTCCAATATGTTATATGGATTATATGATGGGTTTGATTATTCCGATAAAATTCGTTCACATAAAGAAATGGAAATCATTAAAAAACAAAGAATGGATTTGTATGAAAAGATTTTAAATATCTGTGAGGATATAGATACATACCCTAAACACGATCAAGACGTAACAGTACATTAAAACAAAAAATATGAGAAGTAATGAAAAAATGATTAGATTAATAATGTCTATAAGACATTCTATGTATTTTACAAAACAGTCAGAAATGGCAGAATTTTTAAATATTAAAAATTCCAGTAAAAATTCTATAGAGTCTAGATGTAGAGTATTTGGGTATGAGGTAGTATGGGATAACGATTAATACAAATAAAATATAAGTTTTTTCATAAAAAGTTTGGTAGTTTAAAAATTTTTTGTATCTTTACAGTAACAAAAACAAATCAACTATGGGAAATTCAGAAATCACAATCAACGTTCAAAATTACAAAGGTAACAATGGATTTATTAATTCACTTCAAAATGGATTAAAAAAGTATGGTTCATTAACTGAAAGACAACTTTATGCGGCAGGTAAGTTTTTTACTAAACTTAATACTCCTGCACCTACACAACAACCTAAAGAGGTTAATGTAGACATCAAAATCACTAACTTTATCGCTAAGAGAGTTGCGGAAGATAACAACTTAGAATTCAAACCATTCCTAATGACTATCAGTAAAGTTTTAAAAGAAACTACTAAAGCTTATCAAGTAGTGGGGAAATTAACTGTGTCAGATGTATCATCTTGTAGAGTTTGTGGGAGAGACTTAACTGATTGGAGATCACAGGCAACAGGTGTAGGACCAGTTTGTTCTAAATCATTAGGTATACCTTATGTAAAAAGTGAATTAGATGTCGCAGTATATAAGAAACTACTTAAAATGAAAATTGAGAAAATTGGTGACTTAACTTTTTGGTTAGCGAAATCTCAGATTAAAGAGGGTAGAGAAGATTTAGAAAATAGTTTAAAATAAAAAAACCCTCTTCGGAGGGTTTCTTTTTATACTCTTTTTTTCTTTTTTGTTGGTATTGGTTTCAGTTTACCACCGAATACAGTATCACCTATTTTAATTTTAATATCTTCAGTTACTAAAGACTTATCTAAATATTCTTCTACAACTTCTCTAACAACATCACTTATCTCTTCTCTTACGATATCTCTAATAGATTTGATGTCAGTAGGTGTGTGTCCTTCATTTGGGGAAGTAAAAGTTGTAGGTTGTGCTGGTACACTTTCATTTACTAAATCTTCTACGTCCGCCAATTCAAAAGTATGGTTAGGAGATTCAGGAATCTCTATTGGGTTATTAATCATTGCGTCTAATACTTCTTTAGGCATCTTAGATGTTTTTAAATTTCTATACTGTCCTCCTTGTGTCGCCACTGACCTTGTAGCACCTTTACTATGTTTATTTATAAAACCTTCTGTTAAGTTAGGCATTTCTTTTTCACCAGTTACGTTAGTTGTAGGTGTTGTCCCATTAGAAGTAGAACCATGATTTTGTTCTGTTTTTTGCATTACCGCTTTAGATCTACTTAAAATGTCCGCTAATTTATTTGCATTACTCATAATCAATCAAATTGTGTTATATTATATATTTTTATCATATCTTTATCACCTGTAGGGTTAAATAATGGTTTAGCTTCGTTAAATGTCCCGCCTAATGTTCTTAAATTTTCCATTCTATCTACTCTAAACAATTTCCATCCTGGTTGTATAGTTTTAGTATCACCACCAACTTGGTAAACCCTAACTACGTCATTACCTGCTTTTGAAACTCCATAACAATACATTTGTATCCATCTTCTTCCTTTTCCTCCCGGATCTTCTTCGTCATCATAATTTAATTCCATGATCCTTCGCTTAGACATAGCATTCATTATGTCGCTTCTACTAGCAACTTCTAATATAAGACTTTCTACTAAATTGTAAAGTTTCATAAACTATTAATCTTCGTTTGTGATATAATCTGGATAGTAAGGCTTATTAGGTCCATAACCATTTGGTCCAGTAGTTGATCCATATTTAGATTCATTTCTAGCAATTAATGCATTTCTACCTGTTCCTGGTTCCGATGGGTTACCGTTAATATCTACATCTGCACCACCTTCACTAGTATTAATTAAATCACTATTTCCACCAGTACCTTTACCTTTATCGTCTCCGTCACTCATCGCATTAGGAACTCCCTCACCATATTTTTTACCTTCTGAGTTTTGATACTCATTTTTACGAAGATTATCTACTCTGAATTTATCTCCTAATTCTTCTAATTTTGTTGGCATAATTTTATATTTTTGATTTGTATGTTATTAATTTTTTTATTTTTTTAACCTCTTCATAAACTGGTTTACCTCTTTCTATTTGTCCACTTATATCTTTATGTAATTTAGGTAATTTAATTTGTATAGTATCTCTATTAACTTTATTTACATTTTTATTATGTGTTTTTATAAATTGGTTGGATAATCCTGTTTTACTTTTAATTTCTTTAGGTTTTTTAATTGCTTCTCTTTCCTTATTTAAAGTGGAGTCTACCCAATTATTCATAGTTTTACCCCCATTTAATCTATACTCCATATCTTTATAGTCCCCATCGAAAGAATCAAACCAGTTTTTTATTCTTTTCATTTGAGCATATTCTATTTTTTTACTTTCTAAAATATTTCTTGCTCTTTTATAACCTTCGGAGGGTTTACCGTCTTTATTCAGTGATTCATAAGTTTTAACCGCATTAGATAGACAATTAAGTACATAATCTGGACAATTCCAATACTTACCTCTTAATTCACTATTACCCCCTATGTTATTCTCCCGATTCGCCATATTTAATTTTATCCCCTAATATTTCTTTATGTTTATCACTCATTTCACCTACATTTACATTCATTAGTAAGTGATTTAGAATAATTGCTAATTCCTCACCATTAATTTCTTCTTTACCAATTAAATCTAATAATAAATTTAGTTTTCTAATTACCATAGGTTTTTCAAAAGTTCTTTTTAACTCAACAATATCTGCAATCTCAACATTATCACCTAAAATATCTTGTTCATTAGTTTTTTTAACAATACCTTTTTCGTCTTTTTTCGACAAAAACATCTCATCTACAATTCCCTTCATTTTATTTTCACCAATAAAATCTAAATCGAATTCTGTATCATAAGGTAATGAATAATTTGCCCAATCTTCTACCGGATCTAAATCATATCCAGGCGCTTTAGGTTTATAATAGTGTTTACTAATATCTTTAACTGCACTTTTTCTACCTTGTTCTCTTTCGTCTCTACTATATTTTTTCTTTATACTGTGAAAAGAATCTAAATCTTGTAAATATTCTGATGAAATATCCTCATCCATTAACGTTGTCTTAGTAGTTTCACTATCTCCTTCTTCGTTTACTACATAACTATAATTAATTCCATAATATGGTCCACCATATATAAAGTATGCTTCCGGTCCTTGTGTAGCACCTCTAACATAATCATCGGTAGTTTTTTTAGATTTAATAACCGAAGGGGTTGCCCTATAATTATCATTTCTATCTATCAAAGAACCATTAGCATCAATTAATTCATTAATTTCTTCTTCTTTCGTTTCGTTGATATATTTATCAATGTCGGACTTTTTATATGTTTTATTCATCTTTAAAGTTTTTTATATAAATATAACAGAAAACTAAATATTTATTATTAAAGTATAAAATATGGCTCAATGTAAAACTAAATACACAACTTTATTAGATTTATCTAGACAAGCAAAGATAATAACTGGTGATACTGCATGTTTTGATGGTAAAATTCAGACAGGAATACCTTTTAGTGGTTACCCTACAGGTGTTGATTTAAGTACCGTTGTGGAGACGGGAGTAATCGACAGTCAAACTGCGGTTTTTTCAGGTAGCAACGTAACTACAGTATTTGACGTTGCGAATCCATTATCACCTAATTACTCAACAATTTTTAGTGGTGACACATATTCTGCAGATACTTGGTCTAACCCTATTTTTTCTGCAGATACTAGTTATTTAACATTACCAATCACAACTTTGAGTGCGGACTCACAAACAACACCTACAACATGGACATTAACACAAACTGGTATGACAGGAGATTATGTAATTGGTACTCAATATACCGGTTATAGTGTTACATATAGTTTTTTTGATGTAGAACAAAATGGTGAATATACTGGTACTACTGTAGGATATACAGGTACGACACAAGCATCACAAATTTCTTATTCTGCACAAAGTTTAGATTATAAAGGACCACTAGACTATATTAGTAGTAAAGAAAATATATCGGTAGAGGGTAAATTAATTACTAATAAATTACAAGTTACATATGGTGCGGACGCATCAACTATTGGATATGTTTTAAAACAATCAGATAGTGAAGGAAATGTAGAATGGGGTCCAGATACAAGTGGTAGTACGACATCAATTACAGATTATAGTTATGATGATGCTAATAATACTTTAACTATCACATTAAGTGATGGATCAATTGAATCTGCAACCATTAATGAAATGAGTGGATTAACAATTAATAATAATTTAATAGTTAGTGGTAGTACAGGAATAGGAACTGATACACCAACAGAAAAACTACATATAAAATCTACTACAGATGCTAAAATTAAAATAGAGGCAGACATAGATGACGTAGATGACACTGACACTGCAGATATTTTACTATCACAAGATGGGGGTATTTCAACCTCTAATATTGGTCTTTCACCTGATTCGATAAACGATTTAGTTATAGGGGTTAACTCGACTACCAGTCCTAGTATTAAGTTTGCAACAAGAAATGATGGTACTACTTTTAGTACTACTGCAGATACCAAAATGACCATAACTAATAGTGGTAGTGTTGGTGTTGGTACAGAAACTCCTTTAGAAAAATTGCACGTTGTTGGTAATATTTTAGTTTCAAACAATGGTGGTTCGGGTGTTATTACTTTAAGTGGAAGTGGAGTGTCAGATGCAGCAGTTAATTTTGATAATACAGGTTCTGCAACACCTTTCTCACAAATAATTGGACAAACTTTTGGTGGGGGAGCATCAGGTAATATAGAATTTAATACTAATCCAGGTGCTGGTTTAACAAAACGTATGACAATATCTACTGCGGGTAGAGTGGGAATCGGTAATATTAATAATAATGATATTGAAGAAGAGCTACATGTTTATGATGGTGATTTCCTTATTGAGAGGAATGGAGGAAGATTTTCAACTGTATTAAACAATGTTTCTGGACCAATTGTAAGATTAAGTGCAGACACTAGTGATACATTAATAAGTATGAATATTGCAAGCCCTAATAGTGGCGGAATAGCAATGGGGGCTAGAGGATTAACCGAAGTCGGATTTCCTGGTTATGGAAAAGCAGGTGACGGATATTTATATTCTTCAAATGATCAAAACGGATTAAATATAATTTCATCTGCAGGTGCAGGTTTAGAAGATTATATTAGAATGTACGCTGGACAAGATGCCGTAGGTACTGCTGATTTATTTATTCATGGTACAGGTGCAACTAGAGGGTTTGTAGGTATACATACTGAGACACCTACCACAGAATTAGATGTTAATGGAGATGTTAACATTAGTGGTAGTTTAACTGTTGGTTCACAAGTTATCGGTAATACCACAACTGTAGATGCAGCTGCAGATCCTAATGTAAACGGTATTGACGTTGTATTTTATACTGCCTCTTTAGGGGGTGGGACAATTTATTTAAATAGTGCCTTAAATCAATTAGGGTATAAAGTTAAACTTATTAGAACTTCTACTACTGCAACCGCAGATATTAGTGGTTCTGGTGGTGCATTAATTAACGGTGTCGGAGCAAAAGCACTACCAACTGCAGTGTATTCAACAACTACCTGTGTTAGTGATGGTACTGATTGGTATTGTAGTAATAGTAGTATATTATAATTATGAGTAATATAAACCAAAATAATTTTAATAATTGCTTAAATTTACGTTTAAGTAATAGCGACTATTGGGATCTTTTTATATGTAATGATTGCGGATGTGGGTTAGATCATGAATTTATTTTAGATGAATGTTTAATTGTTGATATTAACATTGATGTTGATGAATGTGTTACAGAAAAAACATTATGTAGTTTAGTTGGTTGGACGGGTGAAACTTGTTTTGAATCATTTTCCATACCTAAAAGTGGTGTTACATTGAACGATATTGGATTAACTGGTATAGATAATGGTTTTATTGATTATGATTGTGGTATATCCACAACTGGTAGTACATTTATTAATACGTATACTGGTTCGTCAGTTACAATAACTTCTGCTGATACTAAATTTTGTTTTACTAGAGTTAGTGGTTGTACATATACTTACCCTTATACTTTAATAACTTCTGCAAATACTGTAGGAAGATATGTAGAATTATGTGGTGGATTTTATCAAGGATTTTTTAAATTATCCGATAGAACGTTCTTCAAAGATATTTCAAATAATATGTTTGTATGGCCAATAGATTGGTTTACTTGCCCACCACCTTGTGGTAGTGGTTGTACCACCGATAATAATAGTTGTGATACAGGATGCAATAACAATAGTAACCCTATTTTTATTCCTGGTTCTACGGGTGGATGTGATGGTAATTGTACCTCTAACTGTGAATTATGTGGTACAATATTTGAAGAAGAGTATGTTGGTGGTTGCGGACCATGGTGTAAGAATGGAAATGATTGTACTGGTTGTCCCGATCCTAAAAAAGCGTTTAAATGTTACGAAGATAAAAAACCAAAATCTTGGGATTACCAAATATTACCAACAAGGTATGATAAAGGATGGACTGCTGAGTTTTGGATGAGAAAAAATACAACTATCTGCAGTGGTATGACTGCTACTACACTGAATGATGTATATCCTGATAATAAAGGATTATTTTACTATATGGGTACTAGATCAGAAAATAAGTTTTGGGATGTGTTCAGTGGCGAAACAGGATATACTACAACTTCAGGTTATCCATTACCACCACCTTTAAAAAGTAAAACTGAGTTATTAGATAATCCATTTTTAGTTTACCAACCACAAGGTGAATGTTGTTTCACTGGTGAAACTATTGTTACAACACACGAACGGGATAAAAATGCAGACATAGTAAATAATGCATTAGGTTTTAGGATAAAAGATGATGGTTCTATTGGATACAGATCATTAGGTGTGAGCGGTAAGTGTGTCACAGTCACTTCAACAACTGTTGCAAATTGTTGTGAAGAATGTAATTCAGTAACTAATTGTCAACTATGTGATACTATATATGCTGAAGAATATGTAGGTGGATGTGGACCATGGTGTAAAGATTGTGGTGGTAAAACTTGTCAAAAAACAGGAACCACAGTAACTGAAAAATATATTACTGGTGTAACTATAAATGAGGAATACTCTGAACCTAATATAATACCAGATAATGAATGGTTTATGTTAAATATTAGATTTTGTGCTTATGAAGGTTATCCATTAGAAGAAATAAAAAATGTGCCTAGACGTAAAGGAAGATTAGACTTTTTTGTAAACGGATTTTTAAAATACTCTATTGATGAGTTTGATGAGTTTATATTTAAAGATTTATTTGAGTATCGTGAAAAACAAGAAGGTGTACCGTTTAATTATAGTTTAGGTGGTGGAACACAGGGATTAATTGAGACTAATACTATAGGTGGTCCAGATCCTTTGGATGAGAATTTAATTATACAAAATAATTTTGCTGGAACATTTATAGGTGATATTTCAAGATTTAGATTATATGAATGTTGTTTAGATATTACCACTATTAGATATAGATTTAAAGAATTGTGTTTAAACTATGGTATTTGTCCGCAAGAGTTATTGTGTTATATACTATCCGAACAAGATAATATAATTTCTAGTGAAGATGGAGACGATTTCTTAGTGTGGTGTAGTGAATAATAAAAATATTAACATATTTATATAAAAAAGAAAAAATAAAATGGGATTTCCAAAAAAAATAAGTCAATTTCCAGTTAACCCAGAATTAAAAGGGCAGGATTTATTAGTTACTGTTAATGAGTTTGACATAACGAGTAGGATCAATTTACAACAATTACGAGAATTTGTTATTGACGGTAAAGATAATACTTTTGTAACTGGTGGTACAGTAACAGAAGACGCTGAGTTAACATTATTTAGAAATGATGGTCTATCACTTACAGTTGATTTAAATCCAGCATTTTCTAATACACTTACAGGTGCAGAAAATATACCTGGTGGTGAAGGACTAATTTTTTCAGGAAAAACTAATAACGAATTATTACTTAGAAGTATAAGTGCTGGTGATAACGTAACCATTGAGACTTTAAATAATACAATTAAAGTAAGTGTAGATATACCACCAGATACTAATACATTTGTTACTGGTTCTACATTAGATGTTAATAATATTTTAAAGTTAGAAAGAAATGATGGTGTTATAATTACTACTGATTTAGATAACCTATCGGATGATACATTTATTAGTGGGGCAACTTTAAACGGTGTAACATATACTTTATTTAGGAATGATGGTGTTGAAATACCGACAAACTTTAATAGTGTAATAAGTGGTAGTGTAACTACTACATTATTTGATTCTTATACTGCATCTACAGAAACACAAATAGATTCTAAGTTAAATATTAACACATTTAACACTTATTCTGCATCTACTAAGACAGATATAGATTCTAAATTAGATATTACGACATTTGATACTTATAGTGGAAGTACTAAGACAGATGTAGACTCTAAATTAGATATTACGACATTCGATACTTATTCTGCTAATACAGAAACTGAAATAGATTCTAAATTAGATATAACTACTTTCGATTCTTATACTGCAAACACTGCAGACATATATGTAAGTGGGGGTACACTAAATGGTACAGATTTACTGTTAGAAAGAACTGATGATGATGTAGTAACAATCGATTTGTCTTCTTTAAGTGGTGTAACAGAAAATAGTTTTTCTACAGGGTTTACATATGATAATAATAATAATTTAACAATTAATAGAAATGATGGATTAAATAGTTTATCCACTAACATTTCCCAAATGAGTGGTTTAACAATAAATGGTGAGTTGACTGTCACTGGTAATACCCAATTAGATGGTAGATTAACCGTAGAAGATCAAACATGGTTTAAAGGTTCGCCTGTTACATTTGGTAACTCTTTCGCTGACTCTATTGATTTTACTGGTAGGATAAATGGTAATTTTGTTCCTGTAAACGATAATACATCCGATATGGGTAAACCAACTACCCTTTCAGCTCAAAAATATTGGCGTAATTTTTATGTTCATAATATAACCGGTGGTACTTTAAATTTATTTAATACACCTACACTTAATAATAGTGGTTCTGAAATGTTAGTAAGAAATACGTCTACTGGACAAATAGATTATAGAGATGTATCTACATTATCGGGAACACCCATAGATACTTTTGTAACAGGATTGACATATAATTCTAACATTAATACTGTCACATTAACACAGAATGAAAATGGACCTAATCAATCAGTAGTTATTAATACTTTTAGTGGTATTACATTAAATGGATCAACGGCAATTAATGGTAATACTATTGTAGATGGTAATGTCTTAATCACTAAAAATGTTGTAATTTTAGGTACTGCAACAACTATTAATTCGTCCACTTTTTCTGTAGATGATAATATTATAACATTAAATGCAAATGCAACAGGTAGTACAGTACCGTTACCTATAGATAGTGGTATCGATATACTAAGAAATTCAGGTGAGACTGCAGTATTACTGTGGGAGGAATTAAATGGTTATTGGGCGGCAGGATTATCTGGTGCAACTGAACCCCTTATAGTAAATGGTAATAATTTAGGTGGTGGACAAAGAGTATTTTTTAATAGAAAGGATAATGTTTTAGATTTTAATACTTTATCTGGTGGGACTAATGTAACTTTAACTAAAGTAGGAAACCTTATTAGGTTTGATGTACCTGATGATACTAATACTTTTGTTAGTGGCGCAACATTAAATGGTAATTCATTAGAAATAGAAAGAAATGATGGTGTAGATATACCTGTGGATTTAAGTTCATTAATAAGTGGTAAAGTAAATATCACTTCTTTTGATACTTATACTGCATCTACAGAAACTGAAATAGATTCTAAATTAGATATAACTACTTTCGATTCTTATACTGCAAACACTGCAGACATATATGTAAGTGGAGGAACGTTAACTGGTACTGATTTAGATTTAAATAGGACTGATGGTGGTGTAGTAACAATTGATTTAAGTACATTAAGTGGAGTGACACAAAATAGTTTTGTAACAGGATTTACATACGATAATAATAATAATTTAACAATTAATAGAAATGACGGTTTAAGTGCATTAACTACCAATATTAACCAAATGTCAGGACTTACCATTAATGGTCATTTAACTGTCACTAGTTCTGGTACAAATACTTCTGATACAGTATTTTTAGTACAAGATAGTGTGGGTAACCATATTATAGAAGGGTTAGATACTGGTCAAGTTCATGTGGGGGATTTAATTAATAGTGCTTCAGCATTAAACCCAACACTTATTATTGGTGCAGGTAAAGCATCAAACGATAGGGGTTCATTAGCATTTACATCTACAGGTATCGGTATTGGGGGAGACAATGATGCCACTGGAGATTATTTAAATTTTCAATTACCTACAAGTACTGGTAGTAGATGGAGGTTTGATACCTCATCTCAGTTTGGGTATACCTTAATAAGTAGACAAAATAATAGCTTTGGTTCAGGTGCGGGTCTTAGAAATAGTTTTTATACGAGTAGATCATACGGAATAGATTTCTTATTAGGTTATGATAATGGTATCGCAGTTGCAGACACTGTAGGGTATAGATTTAATACTAAAGATAGTCTTCTGGCTGGTGCAAATGATGTAGAAAGATTTATTATTGGGAGTGGTGATGGAGACACAAAATCTTATTTTACTAATTTAAGTGTATTAGGGGTAGGGACATCTAACCCTAATCTTAATGTTAAATTACACATATCGGGTGATACATTAATTAATGATGGTTTAACCGCAGATACTATTTCCATAAGTAATACACCTACACTTGATAATAGCGGTACTCAAATGTTAGTTAGAAATATTTCTACCGGTGAAATAGAATATAGAGAATCTAATACTTTAGGTAGTTTAACTGGTGGGACAAACTTAACAACAACAGGTATATTCGCCCAAACAAATGGGGAAAATTTAGAATTTAAGGGATTACAATCAAGTGGTGGTACGGTAACCATTACAAGTGACGCAAATACAGTAAATTTAGAAAGTTCTACATCAGGTGGTAACACAGTAAATAGTGCAACTAAGGCGTTTAACTGGTTTATGACAATAACATAAAATTATTACTATGGGTTTAAGTACATTAAAAGGTAATTCTGGATATATTGGTATTGATAAAAGAAGTTCAGTAACTGGTACAACAATAGGTAATATATCTTTAAAAAAATTATATCTAGAAAGAGTTGGTGGTAATTTAGTACCAATAATACCTCCCGGTCCTTCTACTGTACTATTTGAGGATGATTTTTCTGGAAATAATTTAAATAAGTGGACTGTAGAAAATGGTGCACAATCAAGTGTATGGATAGTGGGTTCTAATGTGAATGCGTCTACAGGTGGTGCAGTTACAATACCTTCGGGTTCTACTTATTCATCATACATTTCTAGTAATGGTTCATCTAACGTATATACAACAAATAGTAGAACACACATATATTTTGATTTTGATATTCCTGAAGATACTGTTAGTTTAACATTGGAGTTTGATTGGTTGTGTTTTGGTGAAAGATCTTCATCTGGTTTCTTAAATTATGATTTTGGTTATTTAACTTTTGCTGATCCGACTACTTTTACACCATCCGCAGGTGTTTTATATGGTGAGGATGGAACCGGTTATGAGAGAATTGTGGGATCTAATACTGCAGATAATTTAGATAGTGGTAGATTTACTGGTGATGGTACTAGTGCGAGGTCTAGTAATACTGCAAAAAATTCATTTGTTTATGAAAATATAACATTAGATAGTACTGAAATATCCACAGGAAGTTTATGGTGTGATAACTGTACACGAAGAATAGTGTTTAGTTGGGTATCAGATGGTTCTGTACAAGACGATCCTTCTTGGACTATCGCTAATGTAAAATTAAGTTATAATCTATAGAATATGGGAAAGAAAGGAAATAGTGGTTATTTAGGTATAGATAAAAGGTTTGGTGTCGGTGGTGTTAACGTAAAAGGTAATATTGGTGAGTACCAACATTTTTTAGAGCGTATAGAGGGTAGATTCGAACCTATTGGTGAAGTTCCAGATCCTAAAGTTTGGTATGATGCTAATTCTGATAATATTACTACTGTATCATATTTGGGTAGTGATAGAGTAGAAACTTGGTCAGATAAAAGTGGTAATGGTATAAATGCAGGTAATTCAGGAAGTGATGGTGATAAACCATTTTACGATGTATCTGATCCCGATTTTAATGATTTACCTTCTGTCGAATTTGGGACGAATGATTTTTTAGAAACTGCAGATAATAGTCAATTAGATGTTAATGGGACTGGAGGTTTTACAGTTTATGTAGTTTTTGATTATGACTCTGCACCTGGTACTTTTAGTATGTTAACTACTCGAACGAATGGTACTTCTTGGACTGAGGGTTGGGGAATATTATTTTATAATAATAATATTAGGTTTTGGGTTAATGACTGGAGCCCTAATAACCCTTCTGAGGGAGCATATGCAGAAATACCAGAAGTTACATCAGTATTTGGTCCACATATTTACAAATTTCATTATGATGAAACAACTATTACCGGACAAGTATATGGGTACTCTGCAGATTCTGATACTGAATCTTATAGTGATTCCGTAATTGATCCTTCTAGTGGAATAGAATTAGCGAGAGGAAATAATAGTTCATATGATATAAACGGTTCAATTGCAGAATTTATGTATTATACTAAACCGCTAAGTAATAATGAACAAACTGCAGTAGAGGAGTACCTATCAAATAAATATAGTATAAGTTTAACATAAAAAATAAAAAAGACTACTTTATTTAAAAATAGTATATTTATATAAAAAAGAGAAATGGAATATTTAAGTACAGGAGAACAATTAGGGACAGGTTATACAACGGTATTAAGTGCAACCACAACTACTAAAAATTTAGTTAAATCTATTCATGTTACCAACATTAGTGGTGATACTTCACTTTACTTACAATGGTATGATGATTCTAAAGGAAATACTTTATCATTAGCACATAATGTAACAATTCCAGCATCTTCTTCATTTCAAGTATTAGATGGTACTTTTGTTTTAGACAATGACGACTATATTAAAGCAAAATCCACAAGTTTAAATAATCTCGATATCAGTATTTCTTATCTTAACATAGATAATAGCGAAGGGTAAAAAAAAATTTTTTAACTTTATTAATATTCTCATATTATTAGATATTTATAATCAAACAATATTTAACAATGAGAATACCTAAACGGATAGTTCAATTACCTAGAAACGCAAACTTACATAGAGAAGATGTTCTAGCCATTGTAGATCAAAACAATAGGACATCAAAAATATCTTTATTACAATTAGCAGAATTTTTAAGTGGTACTAGTCAAACATTGGCTGCAGGAAACGATTATGTTACTGAAGGTGAGTATGATGATGTTGGTAAGGAAATAATATTATCCAGAAATGATGGTGTACAAATAAAAATCACAGGTTTTACAGGAGGACAAGATGTATACACTAATGAGACTCCAGTTCCAGAAAAGGTTGGTGGTGTGGAAGAGGGAACTACATTTCTTAATAAAACAATGGAAGAAGTATTTAATATGTTGTTTTATCCTACATTAGAACCCGAAAATAGTCCACACTCTACCAATTTAGGTCTTAATTATACAGGTGTTAGAGAAATTGGTGAACCTTTGGATTTAGAATTCACTAACACGGCAGGAGGTGGTTCTTGGACACAGAATTGGCAAGGATCTGATTTACAACCTGATAATTTTGCTGGTGAAGCTTTAGCGGCTAAAATAGAATATAATGGAGATGGTTATTTTAATGATATAAATAGTTTACAAATTACAGGTAAATATGGATTAGAAGATGTAGGATATAATAATTATGAAGTAGTAGAGGGTAACCAAAGTTGGGAATTAAAAACTACTTTTGCACCCGGAGAAGAACCTATAGATAGTGATGGTAA
>JAAHTH010001276.1_pt1 | contig 22569 bp, 13 predicted proteins | sample 6116091 | NCBI WGS metagenome assembly JAAHTH01 (sample SAMN13939990, study PRJNA603662) | sponge metagenome | isolation source: marine sponge | host: Mycale hentscheli | place: New Zealand | collected 2006 | reverse complement strand
TGATCACTCAATTCGGGACGAGGCACTTCAAGCCACTGCTGGGATCGTTGCACGCCTCGTTCAATCTCCTCGACCGATGCAAGGTATTCATCAAGTTTTTCGCGGTCGTGATTGCCCAGTCGTTTTCGCAGTGATTTGGAATCTTCTAAAACACGATCCAGCATGCCTGCAGCACTCTTGAGTCGGCGTTGCCTGCGCAGTACATCCGCGTCTCCCTCGCCAAAGAAACGATCGAATATCTGTTGCGGTTGGTTCAGTGCAGGCAGGGGGCGGCCTTTGTCATCGTAGGACAGGGTGCTGGAACGAGTCGGTTCGCCGACACCGCCATCGGTTGACATTACCAACGAAGAAAAGCGGGTTTGTTTTGAAGCTGTCACCGCAGCCACCTGATCAACTGACACAGTGTTCTGCAGCATCTTGTTGTTGAGATAGGCACCCGTCAGGAAAGTGTCGCCCGTGTCATGAGCGCCCATGCGTCGGCCATTGGGATGTGACAAGCCACCCAGAATGCTGAGATGGTCCCGGTGTTTTTCCAGAGGCTGAAGTGTCTCGGTGAATTTGAACTCTTTTCCGTTTCCGTTGGGAAACCATCTCCATTTGGCTTGGTCGCTGTCTTCTTTGGGTAGGCTGACTCCAAATCCAAAGTAGAAAGCACACAAGCGTTTTGCCATGGATTTTTCTGTCGCGGCCGCGTGGGACGAACCGCTCATGCACTCAAGCCACGGCAGTCCCAGGGAAACTCCGGTTCCCCGAAGAAATGTGCGTCGATTCAGGTGCCACGATTTAGTCGCCATGGTTGATGATCTCTCAATCGTCTGTTGAAGATGCCAAGGGGGAAAGTGCTATTTGGTTCGAAAGGGTGGGCTGAGAACCACTTGGGTAATCAAGTTCCGAAAACGATAGTCGTCAGCCTTGGATGCTGAAGTCAACGCCAGTACAGCGTCACGATCTGTAAGCTGAATCGGCCTCCCAAGCGAGTAAGTCAGGAGATGAATTACGAGTGAACGTGAAAAATCCTCGGCTCTTTGTGTCAGAAGATGACGTTTCAGCACTTCTGCATCCACCAATTCTATTCCATTAGGCAACCGATTCGCAGTCGAAGGATGCGTTTTCTCCTTTTCTCCGCTTTGGTCTGTTTTCGGTGCAACGCGATACAAACCGGCTGCATCATAATTCTCCAAAGCAAGGCCCCATGGATCAAGGCTCTGGTGGCAATTGTTGCAGGCCGTTTTTTTGCGGTGAATCTCCAGTTGCTCACGAATGGAACGTTCCCTGAACTTCGGGTCGCCATCATCCAGTGTTGGCACATCCGGTGGCGGAGGTAAGGGTGGGTCATTGAGCAGGCGATCACGGACCCAAACCGCTCGACGGATCGGATGTGAGTCCGAACCCGTTGAATTCGCCAACAGAATACTGCCTTGCGTTAACAGACCGCCGCGGTGGTACTCCGGCAGCGTCTCGACGGGACGCATGCTGGCTCCCGTCACCCCGGGGATTTCGTAGTGACGTGCCAAGCGTTCATTGAGCATGACGAAGTCGGCATCAATCAATCGCAATGCACTCAGGTTTTCTTTCAGAACTCTGCCAACCAGAGCGTGGGTTTGCTTCCGCAAATCCCGTATCAATGCTTCGTCAACATCCGGGAACCGTTTGGCATCCACTGCAATGCTTTCGAGTCTGTCCAGTTGAAGCCACTGGTCGGTGAACTGTTCGATAAAACGTGAGGCCCGTTGATCGGACAGCATTCGTTCGACTTCCGATATCAACACGGTTTCTTTGAGCAAGTCATCGTTAGCAGCCAAATTCAGCAGGTGTTGGTCCGGCATCGTACTCCACAGGAAATACGACAGGCGTGATGCCATCTCCCAGCTGGTGACAGGTCTTTTCTTTTCATTGGCAGGTTCCACGAGATACAGGAACTCGGGTTGAATCAGAACCAAAGCCAGTACTTCCCGTAACGCTTCGATTTGGGAAGGAAAGTCAGAGCGAATGAGTTCGTAGTGGTCAGCGAAGCGTTGAAGCTCGTCATCATGGACGGGTCGGCGAAAGGCCCGCGTCATGAAGTGTGACAGGATCTTGCGCACATAACCTGTGTCTGAAACATTCTTCAAGGGTGATTCAAACACAATCTTCTGGTGTGTCCTGGGAGGCCATTGTTCAAAGACTGGGCCTTCGAATTGGACTGATTCAATTAACAGTTTTGGTAGGTGAGGTTCATCAGGATAGAATTTCTTTTTCTGCTCATCTTTCTGTTCTTTGGGAAGAGCACTTCCGTCGTCGTAGACATTGCGAACTCGAACTACCAATCCCGGGTACTTGCCCTGGCCACGTACTGGCATGGGAAAGTCCTGCAGTTGGCCTCGGAATTGAAACTCTTGTTCGTCTTGGCTCGACACCTCGACTGGTTCAAATTCTCGTACCAGAATCTGTGTGTCCGGGCAGTAACCAACAGAAACTTCGAGTAGCGGCAATCCTGCATCGGGTATCAACTCCGCTGTGAGTTTCACAGTCACGACAAACTCGCCTTCGTCAGGATATTCTTTCATTTTAGCCAGGAATTCCTGCTGCCGACCCAGACGATTGGATTTTATTGCCGTGCTGATCCACTTGTCGTTTCGGCTTTCTTCAAACTCGTGTTTGAATACCTCCGGGGCTTCATCTGATTTCAGCACACGCTCCATTGCGCGTCGCGCTGTGTCGAGATAGCATTCCAGTTGATAGGTGGACATGCGAAGAGAATGGCCATCATTGATGAATCCATCAGGCGAGACCGCGTCGGGGGGAAGGTCCCGTACGTAGTCCATATCAACACCCAATAAATCCCTCATGGTGTTCTTGTATTCCTGCCGATTCATTTTTCGCAGAATCACGCGCCCGTCAGTTTGTTGCCTTGCTGCAATTGCTTTGTTGATGTTCGTTGACAACCATTGCGTCAGTTTTTTCGTTTCTGTGGCTGTCATGGTGGAGGCATCTTCGGGCGGCATCTTGCCAGCAGATACCACGTTCAAAACCTCATGCCAAACTTCGGCGGCGTTGCGATCCTCAGACATGTTCTGGGATAAAACGTCCAGTCGCACGCCGCCTTCCTGCTCCTGCCGTCCATGGCAATCAAAGCAATGCTTCTTCAGTACTGGAAGCACCTCTTGCTGAAATGCCAGTTTGGTTTCCAAGCCTGTGAATGTCCTTGGCTCTTCACCAGCGGTTACCTCAGAGGTCGTAGCGGCGAACAAAATCGAGACTGCTAGAACGGCACGTCCAACGTGCCGCAGAAGCATGGCAAACCAAGGAAAGGGAAAACGCAAAGTAGACGGTCGGGTTGGTGGGGCAAGGGTAGCCGCGAGGCATCAAGGACGGTGCTTCGCAGCTGCAGGGTGGGGTTTGAAGTATACAGCAAACAGGCTTTCGCTACACTGCAAATCGCAGCCTACTAGTTGCTCAAAACATCTGCAGCCGGGGGGGAAGGTTGCACTTTATGCGAGTTGTCTCACACGCGGGTGCAATCCGTCGGTTGATATTCCAAAGTCCAATTCACTCACTTGGGAACCGTGTCTTCTCAGCTATTGATTGGCAGAAGTGGCTTGGATGCAATACAGGTGCTTCTCTCCACGAATGAAGATGTTGCTCTGTTCAGGAACGGGAGAGCCAATCACCGGTTCATCCATTTCATTTTCCGAGATCAGTTCGAACTGATCATCTTTAACGCTTGCAACAAACAATACGCCGTCCTCGCGAGGCGCATACAGCATGCCATTGGCAATCATTGGGGAGGCATAATAGGAAGCACGACCCTTGGGTAAGGCATCGCTCCAAATGGTCTTGCCAGTCACTGGATCAAGGCACTCAACCTCTCCGCGGTCGCGGACCATGTACACGCGTCCCTGGTAAGCAACGGGACTTGGAACGAACGTTGAAATGTCGTCACGCTGCCACAGGTGGTTAGTCGCGGTGACGTCGCCACTGCCGTCGAGTCGGACTCCAAACATCAATGGCAGTTTGCGGTCGTTTCTGCCAAAGGCAATCACCGCTACATCATTAACAATGACGGGCATTGCGATGGCTGGCCACAGCTTTTTTGATTCGGGATTGAAGCCGCCGCACGACCACAGCGTGTTACCGTCTTTTGCATCGTGGATGGTCACGTGCTCGGCACCCCAGACCAGCAATGCCTGTTTGCCCTCATGTTGAATCACCAGAGGGGATGTATAGCCATGGTCGCATTCCACTGGAGTTTCATAGTTGCGCGATACTTTCCAGGAAAGTTCGCCAGTCTTTTTGTCGAAGGCTGCAAGCCATGATTCACCGTTGTGCATTCGCGTCAGAATTGCGTCTTGATCGGTGAGCACGGGGGACGTTCCATGGTCCCAAAACAATGTGTCTTTGCCATACCGTTCTACGATGTTGGTTTGCCCGCGGATTTCACCGTCAGGTTCGACCGCCGCGAATGTTCCGCCCTTGAAGTACACATAGATGGCGTCACCATCGCTGACGGGGGAAGCGTTGCTGCCTGATCCATTTCGGTGTTTGCCTTTGACTTCAGTGCCAAACGAGGTGGTCCACTTGACTTTGCCGTCCCAGTCAACTGCCAGCAGGGAATCGTTCCCATCTTTGGGAGCCGTCAAATAAATGGTTTCATTCACCACGATTGGCGTTGAGCAGCCTTTGCCGGGTAACGGAGTCTTCCAGCGTATGGTCTGGTCGCTTATTTCACTCGGGTAATCACCTTCGGCGATGCTGCCCGTGTCATTCGCACCTCGCCAGCTGGGCCAATCCGCGTGGACGGTCGATGCAAGCTTGGTGGATGCAATGCTCAGAAGAATCAGGAACAGAGTGCCGTTGAATGACAGGGTGCTTTTGATGGATGGCATGGCAATGGTGGTGACGGCAAAGGAATGATGGAAATGTTGAGTTGGCTGTGAGGTGGTGCCTGAAAGATGAACTCGAAGCGAACCGTAACGGAGTAACATCAAGCATTGCTGAAAATGGAATTCTCAAGAACGCCTGTGCTGTCAGCAAATGAGTCCACCTGAATCCCCATTGAGCGTAGGATGCTGAGGTGCAAATTCGCCATCCGGGTTTCGCCTTGCCGCCAGTACTGGCCATGTTGAAGACCCATGTTGGATCCTCCGGCGACGAGTGTTGGCAAATTTCGCGACCAGTGGGTCGTGCTGGCGCCGCTGCCGTACAGTAACAAGGTGTTGTCCAGCAGCGTGCCATCGACATCTTTGTATTGTTGCAGCCGACTCATGAAGCCAGCGATTTGTTCGCTCAGGAACAGGTCGTATTTGGCAAAGTCCAGTTGTCCGGCTTTGTCTCCAGCATGTGACAATTGGTGGTGTGTTCTACTTAGCCCTAATTTTAGCGGAAACGTGTCGCTGATTCCCATGCCGTCTTCACGATTCAGCATGAAGGCAACGCTACGGGTGATGTCGGCGTCGAATGCAAGTGAAATCAAATCGAACATGTTCCGATAGTATTCACGCGGATCATCTTCTTTTTTGACATCAAGATTCAAATGTGAGTGGTCTTGGTCTTTGACGGGAATGTCAATCCATTTCTCAGAAGCAATCAGGCGTGATTCGATCTCGTTCAATGAAGCAAGGTATTGGTCCATCTTCCGACGGTCTGCAGCACCGAGTTGTTGATTGAACTTGCGCGAGCTTTCAAGAACCGCATCGACCAATTTGATCTTTGCCTGCAACTTTTTGCGTTGAGCTTTGAGGGACGTCTGGTCAACCCTGAACAAGCGATCAAAGACTCGCCGCGGGCTATTCTCGGCAGGAATTGGACGCCCTTGAAGATCATAGGAAATGGTGCCAGTTCGAGACAGGAATCCGACTCCTGCATCGATCGAAAGTACCAGCGAGGGCTGCCGGCAGTGCTGCTTGGTGTGTTGGGCGATGACCTGATCGAGCCCGGCGGTGTTGTACGTCTCCCGAGTCGAATCGTGCAGTGGGGCGCCGGTCAGCCACATGTCCGAGCATGTGTGTGGGTCAGCTTTGACGCCGTTTTCGTGGTACAGGCCACCCATGAAGCTGAGATGTTTTCGGAACGGCTTCAAGGGCAGTGTGGATTCTCCGAACCCAAAATTGCCCGCATCTTCCTTGGTTGGGAACCAGCTCCATTCATTGATGTCGTGGCCAGTTTTTGGTAACGACATGCCGTTGGCGGTGTAGATGGCGCAAAAGCGTTTCGGTGAATGGTCGGTGACCTCGCTACCCATCGCTTCCAAGGGAGGCAGTGCCAATGCGGCACCTGCGATTCCCTGCAGGACTGAACGTCGCTTGATCTGGACTCGGTGGAACATTGTGTCTCTTTCTGGGCGGGGCGAGTTACACGTTTTGGATGGCAAGAATTACTTCTTGAGAAACAAATCACTCGCGACGACAAACTGGATGATGTCAAGCATCCCGTAGTTCTTCGCCTTTAATTCTAAACACTGTTGCTTCAGAACGCGATCCTCATTGTACGTCAGGCTGCGTCCGATGGCATAGACAGAAAGGTGTCGCACGACGCTATACCCGATGCTGTCCATTCGGTTATTGGCGAGATGGTCCCGTAAATCGTTCAAATCATGAACTTCATGTCCGTCGGGCAGCTTTGATGTGGCATCAATGCGATCATTTGAAAACAGTCCTCCCGCATCATATTGTTCAAAGGCGAGTCCCCAAGGATCAATGCCTTGGTGGCATTTGGCGCAGCCTTTGACGTTGCGGTGTTGTTGCAGGCGTTCACGCAGGCTGAGACCACTTTCATCTTTCAGTTCTGGCACATTGGGTGGGGGATCGGCAGGTGGTTCGGCGATGATCTTTCTGGAAAACCACGCACCGCGTTTGACAGGATTGGCTTCTTTGCCATCTGAGAGTCCGGCCAGGACCGCAGCCTGGGAAAGAATGCCACCAAGATGTGGCTGTTGATGTTTCAAGGGAACAAATTCAAACCCGCTTTCAGACCGGTCACCGAGTCCGTAATAGCTGGCAATGATCTCATTGACGACTACAAAATCGGACCGTATCAGGTTTTCAACCGGCAGGTTTTTTTGGAAAAGGTATTCCAGAAATTTGGCAGGTTCCTGACGAAGCTGACGCTTGACCGTGGAGGTCAGTCGCGGATAACGCTTTCGATCCGTTTCCACCACATCAAACTTGTCGATGCTAAGCCACTCCGCTGCAAACTGATCTGCGAAGTTGCCGAAGCGTTCGTCCTGCACCATCCGGATGACTTCTGAACTCAGGCTCTGTTTGAGCTTTCCAGATCGGGCTAAACCAATCAGGTGGTTATCAGGTGGCCCATTCCATAGAAAAAACGAAAGCTTTGAAGCAAGTTCCATTGGATTCAGGTTTTCTGGTTGCGGACCATCGCTCTGTTCAACAATGAAAAGGAATGATGGTGATGTCAAAATGACGACAAGGGTTTCCCTGATGCTTTCTTGAAAGTCCTCGTTGACTTCATAAAAAGTTTTCCAAGTTTGTGCTAATTGTTGCAGTTCCTTGTCGGTGATCGGTCTGCGAAAAGCCCGGCTGGCGAATTCCTGAATGATCTCCCTTGCATAGACGTCGTGATTTTCCCGGTTTTCACTTGGAATGAAAATCTGCTGATGTGAAGCGGGTGGCCAGGAATCATACAGTGGCCCTTCAAACTCAACTGAGGCTAGTCGTAGCCGTGGCATATCCCGACCGTCGGTGTACTCATTTCGAACGGTAATTTCACGCACACCCGCCAAGTAGTTGTCGTTCTCTTTTTCGACAAATGGTCTCGGGTAATTGTTGATTGAGCCTTCAAAGATGTAGCTCTGCAAATCGGTGTTGGCAACCACTTGGGGTTGCTGCACCAGCAAGCAGGTGTGACCACAATCCCGACGCAGTCCCATGTAGACGCCAAGGTTCGGATTTCGACTCTCGAATTTCCTGAACTCGCTTGCCAGACGGCTATCTTCAGCCAATCGGGTGAGGACAAGTCGGCCCAGCTTCGCGTTGTCCTTACCCGCATTGACAATCAGTTGGTGATCTCCGGCTGGAATGCGAACCGCCAGAAATGCAGATTCACCCTTTTTCAGTTTTGAGCTGAACACTCGATCGTCCAAGGTTAGGTCGAGCTGTTGAGGGCCACTGAGTGGCGGTTGCTTGACGAATGGTCGGCCTGGTTCCATCAACGCCTGCAATTCAGCAGGTTTCAAGGCACGCCGATAGAGTTTTACTTCGTCGATTTGTCCCTTGAATAGCTGGGCATCTTGAATGCGACCAAGGTGCAGGTCGACTGATGGATTATCGAGGTTGGTTGCAGCAACGGTCCCCGAAGCCACCTTGTAGCCATTGACATAAAGGTGGGTTTGATTCTCTTCACGACGCACGACTGCTGCAACGTGCTGCCACTGATTGACCCGTATGACTCCCGGCCGTGATGAAACGGTTCCATTACTTTTGTTTTCTGGAGAGACGGTTTCGATACGCAGCACGCCTTCATTGTTGGGCATGTCGAAATACCAACCATGAGTCCAGTTGTAGCGTCCCAGACAGACGATGCCGCTCTGCCGCAGTTGGGTGGGTTTGATCCATGCCGACACCGTGAAGTTTCCTGCTCCGACGTTCATGGAATCATCTCTTGGCACGACAACGAAAGCTTTTGATCCATCCAGGCTGATCGCCTTGCCGTGCTTGCCGATGGGCGAGCTGACGGTTTTGGTGCCTTCACTCAGGGTGCCAACGTGCTTGCCTGTTGTCGATGTTCCCGGGGCATCACCCTCGAATGACCAGTGTCCAATCAGGCCTTCGGAAAGCCTGGTGTTGTCGGGCGCCGCATCGATTGGTTTTTCGAGCGGTTTTGGATGCACGTCGATTTGATAGACGCCCGACTCATTGATCTTCAGAATGGAATCCCTGTTGTCGGTGTTGTAGATGATTTGGCTGATCTTCGGCGAATCATCTGTTTGCGTATCTGCTGGTTCAAAGCCACGGCCGGTAAGTAATAGTCCGTCCTTGTATTTTGCGGCTTTGATACGGATTCTGAATCTGCCGTCTTCGGGGAGTTCTCTCAACGCAATTTTGAAGTTTGCCTTGGGGCCATAGGTACTTGATTCTCGGAAAATTTCAGTGGTGGGTATCGAGGGGCGTAATAGCAGACCGTTTTTGACTGTCCGGTAGGGACTGCCCTTGGGGTAACCTCCGTCACCTCTCATGCATGCGAATACGGCGTGGTAGATGCTGTCGTAATCTCGCCACCCTCGCACCGTGCCATTGCCTTGATAACCTTCGTTGAATCGATACTTTGTTTGCATGCGAAACGGTTTGAATGCAAATGGTTTGTCTGCATCCAATTCGCTGATTTTGAAGTCCTGGTTGGGCAAAAGGCGGCTGTTTGCTCCTAGGATCAGAGACTCACCAAAGGGTTCTGCATTGATCGACTTACCCAAGTCCATTCGGAAGTTCTGGATCGATGGTAGGGACGCTTCATCGACCAAACAGGCATCGACCGCTTTTTCGGCGATGTTGAACCATGCTTCTACTTGTAACGGCGAGGTCAACAGAGTGTTCGAATCGTTGGTGAATCCATCTCGAGACACTCCATCAGCAGGCAAAGAAGACGCAAAATCTTCTTCCACACCAAGCAGTTCACGCAAAGCATTTTTGTACTGTTGAACTGTCAGGCGTCGGACGGATCCATTTACAGGCCTTGTTCTTGAACGAGCCTCGTGCAATGCATTGCTGATCCAATGGGTCATTGCTTTGCGTTGTTCAACAGTAGGCTGTGGTTCCTCTTCGGGCGGCATGGCTGAAATTTCAATCTGTTCTGAGATCTCCTCCCAAAGCTTTAATGATGCCTCGGGAAGATCGCCATCAAGTTGGTCTACCCGTATTCCAGATTCACGTTCCTCTTCGTTGTGACAGCGATAGCAGTGAGTCTTCAGGAAAGGCAAGGCAATCTTTTTGAATGAATTTTCAGCCGTTGCGTTCACTGGCCGTGTGTTTAGCGTCCTGGGAGACTGCTGAGCGGGGAGCCGATTCGGAGATAGAACCAGAGCCAAGCAAGCAGTGCCGGTGAGCCATGCGCATCGTTTGGCAACGCGGGAGAGTAATCCGTACATCTCGCTTTGATCTGTGAAGGAGGGCTTGGTGGGGTTTGGTTTCAGAGCATCAGCTTGATTCTGAATGCAAAGGGTGGGGTTGTAGTGTAACTGAAACGATATCGTTTCTGCGTTGACAAATTGATGCTGGAATGACCTTTTCGGTACATCGCAGGCGGACGAATTTTGCTGGGCGGTGTACTTTGACCCGAAGGACTCTGGGGAAGGTAAACTGGCAAGTGTGTGATGATGCTGCCAGATACGCTGAAACAGCAGGTTTCAACCTTTTTCGCTCTGTGGGATGATTTCGATGATGCCAGTTTCCAGAAGAAACATGCTTGCCTGTCTTGGTGCCGGTTTTCTGACCGGCGGGAAGCGACTCAAAGCGATGGTTCCCCAAGATGAAACGGCAGGACATCGAGCGGTTGATGGTGATGACCGTGAGCGTGTTGATTGGGTTGACCAATTGACCATCAATGTGGGTCAGAAAAAGGGCGATATCGTCGGGCAGGATGACAAGGCGATTCAAGCCGCTGTGGATTACGTTGCGCGGTTGGGAAGTGGCACCGTCAAAGTCGGTCCGGGCGTCTATTGGCTGCGGAATTCGATTCATTTGCCATCAGGAGTCCATCTGCAAGGGTGTGGGGCTGATACTGTGCTGACCAAAATTCCTTCGCAACAGGTGGCACTGGCCGCAGATTCTGATTGGTACGATCAGGAAATCACGTTGGCAGGGGAAGCTGACTTTCAAATTGGGGATGGAGTCACCCTTTTTGGAAAAAATCCGCATCACGGTGGTGCCCAAGTCATCAAGCGAACACTTGTGGCGCGCGCTGGTAAACGGTTTAAGTTGAATGAGGGACTACGCAAGAATCTATGGGTGAGCGAAAAACCGACCTGCGCGTCTCTGTTTCCACTATTGACTAGCGAAAATTGTTCTGATGTTCTGATCGAGAACATCTGCCTCGATGGGAATCTCGCGAACAACGCCAATTTGAATGGCAATTACGGCGGGAATATATTTCTGCAGGATTGTAAGCGATTTCATATTCGTAATGTCGAATCACGGAATTACAACGGTGATGGAGTCAGCTTTCAGATTTGCCATGATGTTCATGTTGAAGGTTGCCATATTCATGGCAACCAAGGTAATGGTCTGCATCCTGGTTCAGGATCGCAGAGGCCGATCATGCGTGGGAACCGGTTGGAAGATAACAACATCGGTTTGTTCTGGTGTTGGGGGGTCAAGCATGGGCTTGCCGAACAGAATCGGGTGCATGGGAATCGATCGCAGGGGATGTCCATCGGACACAACGACACTGACAACCTGATTCGTGACAATGACATTACTCGAAGTGGAAAGGTCGGCGTGTTGTTTCGTGATGATTCGCGTGGCCAAGATTTTTGGGCCAATCGCAACGTGTTGGAGAATAACCGGATCATCGATAGCGGTGGAGAGAGTGGCATCGCGATCGATATCCTTGGTAACACCAAGGATACTTTGGTGGCCGGAAATACCATTCGCGAAACGCGAGCTTCGGCTAAGCGGCGGGCTATTCGAATCGCTGCTTCGGTGGAGCGTTTGAATCTGCGTGAGAACGTCATCGAAGGTTTTGATATTCCGATTGTCGATGAGCGAAGCTTTTGATGTTGTTCTTGGTTTTGATCAGCAGGTGTCGGTTCAGGGCTAGCATTTGTGGATGCTGGAGCATTTGGAGGTGTCGTCATGCTGAGTGCAGTTTTTGATGTCAGTTCGCGATGGCAATGAGGCATTTCTGCCGAGTCAGATTGAGTGGATTTTCAACAAGTAGTATTTCGGGGCAGGGTGGTCTCTGTTGAATTTATGTGGATTTCTGCTTTTTTACGGTCTCAGCGGTGTTGAGCAAGCTCGGAAAACTGGTCTTGGTCGAAATCCTGAATTCAGGGACGATAACGCGACTATCTTCTCAATTTCGCCTGTGGAGACGCTTTGTCATGACGACGAAGAACATACTGTGCATCAAATGGGGTTCGAAGTACGGCGGAGCCTACGTGAACCGTTTGTACGAAGGGGTTCGCGAGCACCTCTCGGGGGCTGTTCGATTCATCTGCTTGACCGCTGATCCTTCCGGGCTTCGTGACGAGGTTGAGGCTTTGCCCTTGCCGGCGACCCCCTTCGACGAAGCCGAATTTGATCGACGTCCTGGTGGGGCAACTTGGCGTAAGGTTGGTTTGTTTCAACCTGGGTTAGCGAATCTTCAAGGCGATACACTGTTTCTCGACCTTGATATTGTGATCACAGGATCGATGGATGACTTCTTCACCTTTGCACCCAGTAAGTTCTGCGTCATTCAGGATTGGCTGGAAAAGCGAAGGGCAAAGTATTTGCCAGGGAGAGACGGGCGAGTTGGGAATACGTCGATCTTCCGTTTCAATCCTGAAAAGCATCACTACGTCTATTCGCACTTCGCCGAAAATGAAGCATGGGCGCTCGAGAATTTCCGGATTGAGCAGCAGTATGTCAGTAACACGTTACGCGATGATTTGGAATTCTGGCCCGAGAAATGGGTGCGCAGTTTCAAGCGTAGTTGCCGACCCACTTTTCCATTCAACCTTATTCGGGAACCGCAGGAACCAGTCGATATGCGAATTCTGGTATTCCATGGATATCCCCTGCCGGATCAGGCCATTGAAGGCTATCGGGGTGGATTGCTGAAATCAACTCTGCCCGCTCCTTGGATCAAGAATTACTGGCGCGCAATAGACGAAGCTGCCTGATTCGATTTTGAGTCCCCTGTTGGACTCGGGGCAAAACTACTGTCACGCAAGTGTTCGGGGCTCGTGGTGTCCTTGGTTGAATTGCCCAGTCGATGATTCTGCCACTTCCTACATGTGACAGGTTCAAAATCATGGGCCTTGGGTAAGATTTGGTATGCGAATGTGTTGGTTGCATTCCGTATTTGCAACTTAAAAATCAGGGCATTCTCGGGAAGTAGCTTGTTTGGAGGTGGAATTCCTCTATTGGATAGCAGGTTTCGTTTGTGAACTTTGTGCCATGGCTGGGAAACTTTTGCAATCTTGTAAAGTTTGCACCCAAGACAAGCGTAGCGGATGCAGTGAAAACTCTCACTCGGGATGCTATAGCTTTGTTCAATGCCTTTGAGGCAGATGCGTGATGACCGCAAATTTAGGGTAAACCTATCTGCGGTTATAACGAGTGCTGCATGAAGTCGGTTATCAGGCGTTTGTGGTCTGGTGGCCTGTTGGTCGTTGCCGCGGTGGTTACCGATTGTGCAAGCTGATGGGGCGGCAATCGTGCCCCGCGTTCCTGCTGTTGCATCTTTAATTAAGCATGGAAATTTGAGATTGTCTTTGGGCGGCAATTTGGCAGATGTGGGCAAGTCAGTGGTGATCCACTGCAATCTTGATGCTCGTTGACCGGCCGGTACGGTCACTTACAATACGCGGCGTGGGAACCGCTAGTTTCCGCGGGGCGAACGCTGCGTTGCAACTTTTGAAGGCGGCGGCAGCGAAGCCTAGGAGGCATTACCGTGTTTGATGACCGGTGTTGATGGTTTTTGTTCGCTAAATTTCCGATCTCATTTCTTAACCTTGAGAGTCAGTAAACGTGGATTCATCAGATAACATTCCAGAAACAAGCGAAACCGAGTCGCTTGAGGAACCACGGTCCTTGAATTATTCATTTTGGGTGGGAGCGTTGACGATTCGAGGATCGGCGTTTCCCCGTGTGTTCGCTGATATCTGCAAGTTCGGTGTTCTTGCGTTTCTCATCGTTCTGACTGCTACGTTCGCGAAGGCAAAGTTCGATGTGATGTTGGCAATACCGTTCAGTGTGTTGTCAGCAGCAGGTGCGGTGTTGGGTCTGCTGTTGGTGCTTCGCACCAATGCTGGCTACGACCGCTGGTGGGAAGCACGGAAATTGTGGGGCGGAATTGTAAATCAGTCACGCAATCTGGGGGTCATTGCGTCATCGTATGGGCCACCCAATGGCGAATGGAGAAATCAATTCATTCGTTGGACGGCAGTCATGCCTCATGTGATTCGGTGTAGTTTACGAGAAGACCCGACACTAACGGAGATTTCAAGATTAGTTGGTCGGGCGAATGCGAAACGAGTTTCGGAGGCTTCCCACATGCCAACCTTCGTTGCCACGATCATCGCTCAGATGCTGAGTGAGGGAAGGCGGGAAGGGATGAGTCGATACGCTTTCCTGCAAGCTGAACAGCAACGCAGCATGGTCATCGATTACTTGGGCGGATGTGAACGGATTCGCAACACACCTCTGGCACGCGCGTCTGCAATTCAGGTGCGTCAATTCATTTTCATGTTTTTGGTCGCGTTGCCCTTTGCCCTGATGAACGAGTTTGCAGATTCCACCAACTTTTCAATTGCCGGACTGGATTTCAACCATGGCATCTATCTGATCCCGCTTTTTGTCATGTTGTTGGCTCTTCCAATGTTGTCACTCGATCGGCTTGGGATGGAATTGCAAAATCCATTTGACACTCGACGAATTGACCACTTGCCGCTGGATGCGATCTGTCACACGATCGAACGCAATCTGATGGAAGTATTGAAAAACGATGCTTTGGCTACCGAAGAGGGATTTGTACTGGAAACCATGCAGCTGGATCCTGAGATGGCAGCATTGATTGCAAAAGGTAATGCTCGCGATACTCTGATTTCCTGATTTTGCAGTCGTGTCGGGTAAGGAAGAACAGCAGGCCTCGGCAAGAATGCTGGCCTGACAGGCGATCGGTTTATCGAATGGTGACCCACCAAGGAGTCTTGCCGACAAGAAGGGTGTTCAGACGCTTCAAGTGACCCTCTTCGGAATTGATTTGGAACACTGCAAGGTTGCCTGAAGTTTGGCCAGCAGCAATCAGGAATCGGCCGCCGGGGGCAATGTTGAAAGATCTCGTTGTTGCCTCGGTTGGGGTATTGCCCAGATGCGTTAGCATTCCGTCGCGAGGATTCACGGCATACCTGGCGATGCTGTCGTGACCTCGATTGGCAACGTAGACGAATTTTCCTGAAGGATGCACCTCGATATGAGATGTAGTGTTTGCCGTCGCATCTGTTCCTGCTCTCGGTAGTGTCGACAGCGTTTGCCGTAGGCTCAGGACTCCACTCGCGGTATCCAGTGCGTAAGTTGAGACGCTGCTTCCTTGTTCGTCACTGCTGTAGGCGAAGTCGATCTTTGGGTGAAACCAAAGATGTCGTGGACCTGTATTCGGCTTTCGCAACACCTTTGGTTTCTCGTTTTCAACCATACGCTTTGCTCTCTCATCCAGCGTGAGTTGTAAAATTGCATTCGGTCGGGTGTGGGGAGCAAACCAATACCGCCCCGTACGGTCAGAAACGATCGCATGCGCACGTTCATCAGTGTAGATGGATTGCAATTCGTTGCCGATTGCTCCATTTGCCTTGATGGCGTGCAATGTGATTTTTCCCTCGCGATAATATGCGCTCATGAGTAATTTGCCAGACCTATCGACTGATAAGTAGGCAGGGTCAGCACCTGCAGGGATCTCGTTGATGCGTGTCAGTTTTCCGGATGATTCATCAACGCGAAAGCTGGCAAGATTCCCGATGCTCCGAATGGAGGCGAAGAGGATAGGCAGTGTCGGGTGATAAGCAAGTGCACCAGGACCCCCATCGACCATCACGCTGTCGACCGGAGTGAGAGTGCCGTCCTTGTTACTAAGACGAAGAGTAACGATGCGTTCCTCTTTGGCGAGGGAAATATGCACCAGCGGTTCACTTCCATGAACCTTAGCCACAATCAGGAAAAGGATCAGAAGAGGAAAACTGTGATGTTGCATCTTGAAAATCGCTTCGTTTTTTTGGGAGGAATTAACGAGGTTAAAAACGAAACAAGCTGCCTTAAGATCATTAGGTGTACCAGCGTACCAAATTGAAATTAGCGAATCGGACTAGAACGAGTCTTCATGTTGTAGTGGCGAATTGAAAGGCTTGCACCGTCAAGGCACCTCATGTATTTGGGCTGAGGTACTTGGGCTGAGGGGGGAGAGACCATGAAGGTGGTTGGAAGTAGGTAAGTGGATTGCTGGTGGATCCGTTTTCTTCGCAGCAATTGAAGAAATCATTCCACCCGAATCAGGATTTCGTTTCGTCTCAAAAAGCCGGGGGTCCATGGTGGGTCATAACCAGCATACTCAACTGGCCCGCTGGCAGTCAGGTGTTGCCCCTTCATCCAATCTCGGAGCTCGCTTTCTCTTTGTCGAAGCGATTCCTCACCCATCCGACCGTTAAATCTGATGGCTGCAAATCGGCCCCCTTGACGCTTTCGCAGTTCGACATTGGCGTTTTCGGGTTGCGGAGCCCCTCCAGAAGCAACTGCCTCGGGAACCACGAAAGCCATTTGGCCTCGCTGTACTTGAGCTTTGTTGCCATCCGTGTTGTCTTGGTCATTCATCGGCTCGTTGATGGGCGTTGCGGAACCTCGTTCCATGAACACAGGAGTCGTCATTGCCACCTTCTGCTGTTGGCCATTGTCGCCGCTGATGTAGCGGAACAAACGCGAGAAACTGCCGTCGTTTCCTTGGGCGTCAAATCGCATTTCAGTTGTGACCAGGACGAGATCAGCGTAGTCGCGCACCTCGATATCACCGGCGGAAGAGACGACACGGTAACGCGCAGACTCGTAGGCGCTGCGAGCTGTGAATTTCCATGCGTAGTATCCCACAACTCCAAGACAGACAGCGGTGATACCAAAACTCAACATTTTTGACCGATTCATAGGGCGACCGGGAGTCTCAAGAGAACTGACAGGATTGATGATGGAAACAGCTGAATGACGCGTTGTGCTGACACTTGGAACTATAGGTGGAGGGGATCCCCCTTGATGAAATCTGAATCGACTCAATTTTTTCCGGCCAGATTGATGATCAACTGCTCGTAAAAACGGATCATCTGAATGAACTGTTTGGTCGCGATCCTTTCATTGACGCCATGAATCAATGCCACTCCGGCTTGGTCTAACTTCCATGGTGTAAAGCGGTAAACATCTTTTGTGAGGGCAGGGTCATCGTAGTGAGCAGAATCAGTGCTGGCGACGACAAAGTAGGGTGCGACTGCTACATCAGGAAACACCTGTTTGATCGTACGATGCAAGGCTTGAAAAGAATCGCAGGTGTCAGAAGATATTCTGGATGGCTCGCGGAGTGCCGGTTGCTCACGCAGTCTACCATCCACCGTCTGATCAGTTTGCAGGGTGATACGATCATCCTGAATCGTGGAACGCAAGAATTGCAGCGTCGATTCAACGCTTTCTCCTGGCTGAATTCGGAGATGTAGATTTGCGGCAGCTGTTGACGGCAGAGCGTTTTCGGCAAATCCAGCTTCGATCATGGTGGGGACCAATGTGGTTCTCAAGGCAGCATTACCCGCCGGTGTATTGCTGAACTGATTTTCGATTATCGAACCGAATAGTTTTGGATTGCCTATCGCAATTCGGTGGAGAAGGGACATTTCAGGACCAAGGTAATCAAGCATCCTGCCAACCCCGCCGTCCAGCCTTGCGGGAAAAGGTGTCTGCTGCAGCTTTGTAATTGCTGACGACAGAATTCCAATCGCAGTTTCTCCGGGAGGAATGGATGCGTGTCCTGCATCAATTTGATTTAAGTGGACTTTCATTGTGATATTCAGATAGCCCTTTTCTGCAATTCCAATCAAAGCCGCCGGCTGATCGAGCCCGGGGACACCTCGGTAAATGCCACCTCCTTCATCAAGGGCCATGCGTAGTCGGATCCCGTTATTCCGCATCCAGGTTGCAATCTGTTGATTCCCATATTTGCCACCGACTTCTTCATCATGCCCGAGTGAAAGATAGATGTCACGTTGGGGTTGGAAGCCTGCTTTAACCAATCGTTCGCATGCCTCCATCAACGCGATCGCAGCACCCTTGTTATCCAGTGTTCCACGTCCCCACAGATATCCGTCGTCGACGACACCAGAAAACGGTGGATGCTGCCATGCTGTAACAGACGTTTGCTCGATGGCTACCACGTCATAATGTGCCATCAACAAGATGGCAGGTGTCTCTTCTTTCTTGCCGGCTGACCACTGATAAAGCAGGCTGAAGTTTTGGGCATCACCAAAATCTTCACCTGTATACCGATTCAAGGCTGTCGTGACGGCTGGATAAGAAGCTTCAAGCAGTTTTTGAAAGTTCAGGAACGCTTTTCCATTATTTTTTGAGCGATTGCTGTGTGACACCGTCGGAAATTGGATCGCGTTTGACAAATGTGTCAGTGCCGAGCTCTGGTCGATCTCACTCTGGGTGATGGCTTGAACCTTGATTTGACGTGACTTCAGTTTCGTTGCATTGAATACAAGAAAAATTCCACACACCATGATTGAAGTCAGAGCACAAACCAACAAACACTTTGTTCTTTTCCCAAGGCAGAATTTGGCGATTTTCATGGGTGAGTTTGTGTTTGCTGTAAGGCTCAGGCAAATCAAGTCTCATCAGCGATTCACCCGGACGCAGGTACAAATCGAAAGACGTAACATTCCGTGTTGCATCGCGTCAGAATACGAGAATTGTGTGAAGCACACGTTTCAATGGCATTGAGGGTGGCAATCTGCAATTCAAGGGATGTGACTAGAATAACGGCTTAAGAAGATTCATGCTTCACCGCTGAGTTACCAAGTGAAACGATCGTTATGAACAATCAGGCAACATCTAAACTTGGGGATGTTTGGGAAGGTATCTAACTGCAATGTCAAAAATTTTCGTCTGAAAATCGAAGCATGAACCCTACATAAAAAACCCTGCGATTGAGGAAATCGCAGGGTTAGTTAGCATCAATTCTAAATTCAGAGCAGATGATTCTTTAGGCATCACTCGACGGGTGGACGCCTTGGGCGTTCGCCTTGAGGACTGCCACCGCCAGTATCACCGCGGCCGCCAGGTCCCCGACTACCAGCACCACCGGGGCCTCGCCCACCAGCTCCGCCGATTGATTCGAGCTCTTGCTTGGAAAGAAAGCCGTCGTTATCACGATCGATTCGGAGCATCAGTGGCTGCATTCGCTCTGGTAGCTCTGCCTTACTGATTTTACCGTCTTTGTTTTCATCAAAACCCATCAGGCGGCTTGCAGCATTCATTGCTCCACCTCCCGGGCCACCACGCTGAAAACCACGCTCAGGCACACCGTTTGGAGCGACGCGGTCTTCCGGCCCACGTTCGGCTCCGCCGCGGGTTCCTCCGGCACGATTTCCGGCACCTCGGCTGCCTCCGCCTCGACCACCCATTGCTGGTTGCAGTTCATCGGCGGTCAATTTTCCATCTTTATTCTTGTCGAGTGTTTTCAATGCCTTTGCGGCGTTCTCAATTTCAGTGGCGGAGATTTCACCGTCGCGATTAACGTCCAAAGCCACAAGCACGGGTAGGAAACTCATCATGCCGCTGCGACCACCCGTTGAACGTCCACCTTGCCCGGGCCCATCTTGTTCGGGCCCACCTTGTCCAGGGCCACCACGTCCTGGCCGAGCTTGTCCGGGGCCACCACGTCCTGGCCCGGCTTGTCCGGGGCCACCACGTCCAGGACCACTGTTCTCTTGCTGCGCGCCGCGTGGCTGGTTTTCACGCTGATCTTGAGCATTGGCTTGAAAGCCAATGCTCAACGTGAGAGCGACGCCTAAGCCTGTGAGACATTTCATGTGATTTCCTGTGCGATTATGGGAAGAAGTTTTCGAGGAACGATCAGGGCAACCTTGCGATACGCCATTGAACACCGCCGGAGGCCACGAGTTCTGACTCGCGTGGATTTTGCCAAAAATTTGCCAAGTTGAGCTGCGTTCTACGCATGACCGTACTATAAACGTCATCACCCAACCTGCATCCACAAGGCCTTTACGATGAGAAAAGCCCATACTATGACCACAAATGGAAGCCGGATTCCGATATTTATTTTGGCTCTGCTGTTGCAAACCGGCACTGCCGTGGGGCTTTGCTGTGGACAAGTCGCGGTGTCGGATTCTGAACCAGGAACTGAGCCTTGGAAGGCTCAAGCAGCATTGGTCCAGAAAAATTCCCAAAGACGTACAGACTTCAATTATCGGGAATCTAACGTTCCCGATTATGAGTTGCCTGATCCTCTTGTCAGTGCAGCGGGGAACCAGATCGCCACAGCGGAGGATTGGGACCGATTGAGACGTGAAGAACTGCTGTCGTTCTTTCGCAATGAAGTCTACGGGAAGCGTCCAGAAATCAACTATTCTCTCAGCTTTGAGCAGGTCGACGAGCAGGCAGAGGTCTGGGGCGGATTGGCGACGGGCCGCAGTATGGTCGCAGTGGTAAGTATTGAAAATCAGCAGTACAAGTTTCCCTTTGTCTTGTTCATACCAAATGGTGTGAAGGGACGAGTACCTGCTGTAATCCACATCAACAATCGGTACTTTGTCCCGCTGCAGAAGGCCGTTGACGATCATGATCCATTTTGGCCTGCTAAAACAATTGTGCAACGTGGTTACGCCACTGCTTCTTTTCATACTTCCGATGTCGATCCGGATAAGAAAGATGGATATGAAAAGGGTATTCGCTCTTTTTTTGCAGGTGGTGCACCCCCTGCTCCAGCAGCTTGGCGCAGTTTGTCAGCGTGGGGCTGGGCTGCCAGTCGAGTGTTGGACCACCTGAAAATGGTGTCGGCAATCGATGCCGAGAAGGTTGCAGTGGTAGGACATTCGCGGGGTGGGAAAACATCCTTATGGGCGGCGTGCGAAGATCCGCGTTTTGCTGTGGCTTATAGCAATAACTCTGGCTGTGGCGGCGCAGCTCTGTCGCGACGTGCTTATGGTGAAACGGTTGGTCGAATCACGTCCAGCTTTCCACACTGGTTCTGCGAGTCATTTTCCAAATACGCTGGCCGCGAGGCGCAACTACCTGTTGATCAGCATGAAGTGATGGCGTTGATTGCACCTCGCGCCGTTTATGTGGCGAGTTCTGATGAAGACCTTTGGGCAGACCCCAAAGGTGAGTACGCGTCACTGGTCGCCGCTGCACCCGTATTTGAGTTGCTCGGTAAACAGTCCATTACAGAGACAACCATGCCAGCGTTGAATGCGCCCAGAGTCGTGGGGAACACTGGCTACCATATTCGTAGTGGCGGACATGGGCTGGGGGAAGTCGACTGGAACTGGTTTCTTGATTTCACGGACTCAGTGTTGCAGTAGTCGCTCAATCTTGTTGCGGGCTGCACGGCGCTTGGTCGAGGAAACGATGCCAGTGTTTATGAGGGGTGATCTTGACATTGATGAGTGCCTCAAAAACCTTCGCTAGTCAGATTGTGATGTTGCTCCTCGGTTGGCCGCCAAAGGCAGGCCGCTTCATGCCTGCACTCCAGCAAGATAGCGATTCGTGAATCCAATGATGGTCTTCAGTCACATTCTGGAAAATCCGAATGTGTGGCATGCTGCCGGCAAATAGTATGAGAATAACCGTCGTGTAAAGTTCTCTCTTGTACCTACAACGCTGTCACATGAGCAAAATTCAGCACACTGTTCGCAGATTCTGCAATGCAGTCGATGACAACCGCTCACTCTGACCGAATTGACGCGATGTACATCCTTTCCGGTAACGGCGTATTCATGATCGGTTTCTCATGATGGCTCATTACCTATTTCAAGACTGTGAAACGACAGCTTGCGAGACGCTGCGTCGCGGGAAGAAATTTAGTGTGGAGATTTTAAAGCAGAATATCGGTGAGGACACGTCCTTTTTTTGTTGGACCGATCAAACGTTGGTTGAGTCCTTGATAGGGAAAGTTGAATTGATACGGGTCAAGTCCAATTTGGTTCAGGATGGTTGCTTGTAGATCGCGGACACTGACAGGGTCTTCGACCGGATAGTAACCGATGTCATCGGTTTGTCCGTACATACCGGGTTTGATACCACCGCCAGCCATCCACATGGTGAACGCATGAGGATGGTGGTCGCGACCGATGAATCCCTTGACCAGTTTTTTGTTGACGTTGTTTTGCATCATCGGTGTGCGGCCGAACTCACCACCCCAGACAACGAGTGTTTCATCAAACATGCCGCGTTGCTTCAGGTCTGCCAGTAACGCGGCGATCGCTTGATCGATCTGACGACACTTGATCGGCAGGGTTTCATCGATGGATTCGCCAGGACTTGAGCCGTGGTGGTCCCAGCCCCAATCGTACAGCTGAACAAACCGAACGCCATTTTCCACCAGACGTCTTGCCAGTAGGCAATTGTTTGCGAAAGTGGCATCATCACCTTTATATAAAGCGCGAGGATCAGCAGCTGATTCTGCTTTGGATACAAATCCTGGCTTGGCACCATAAAGATCCATGGTTGCCTGAGACTCACGGCTGATGTCCATGACCTCTGGGACAGACGTTTGCATTCGGTAGGCAAGTTCGTACTGCCCGATGCGGGTCATGGGTTCCGGGTCCCCAAGATGTTGCAGGGGGGGGGGGGTGGGGGGGGGGGGGGGGGGGGGGGGGGGGGGGGGGGGGGG
>JAAHTH010000232.1_pt7 | contig 22647 bp, 38 predicted proteins | sample 6116091 | NCBI WGS metagenome assembly JAAHTH01 (sample SAMN13939990, study PRJNA603662) | sponge metagenome | isolation source: marine sponge | host: Mycale hentscheli | place: New Zealand | collected 2006 | reverse complement strand
ATGCAATACTCACAGTAACTTGCTTCGGTTCTGGCGATGCTAATATCATAGCAGCATACGCAGTAGAGGAGTAATAAATGTCTCACTTTGCTGAGGTTATAAATGGAGTTGTTAAAAGAGTATTAGTTGCTGAACAATCTTTTATAGATAATAATATGGATAATCCTGAACAATGGATTCAAACATCATATAATACAAGACATGGTGTATATTACACACCTAACACAATCACACCTGATCCTGACCAAAGCAAAGAATTTAGAAAAAATTTTGCAGAGCCAAATGGAACTTATGACGAAGAATTAGATGCATTTTTACCTCCTAAACCATTTCCATCATGGGTGTTAGAAGATTGGGATTGGAAAGCTCCTACACCTTATCCTTGGGATGAAAATAAACCTTTTATATGGAATGAAGATGAATTAAGGTGGGAAGAAATATGATTAAGAAAAATAGAGAATTATCTAAACCAATGGATCTTATGAATGTTGGTTTTACAGCAGTAGCAGGTGGTGGAGCTGTTTTTGAAGTTACAAGCAATGATGCTGATTCCACACATACATCTGGAGGTTCAACTTATTATAAATATACAACATCAGGTAATATTGAATTTGGTGCAGATGGAACAGTAAAACTCATGTTGATTGGTGGTGGGGGTCAAGGGTGTGCAAAATATTATGGTGGTGGAAGTGGAGCAGGTGGGTTGTATTTTGATGATGTAAATGTTACAGCACAAAGTTATACTATTACAATAGGTGGTTCTAATAGTGATTCAACAGCATTAGGTAAAACTGCAAAAGCAGGATCAACAGGTAATAATATTTATGCTTCTGGAGTTAATAGAGGTGGTTGTGGTGGTGGTGGAGTTTATGGTGATGGTCAAACAGGATCAGGTGGATCAGCAGGTAATGATTGTACAGATGAAGGACAATCAACTTCCTCATCAGGTGGAATTGCTTTTAATGGTGGAAACCATACTGAACATACAGCAGGATCAGGTGCATATTCACACTCTGGTGGTGGTGGAGGACTTGGTGCAGTAGGTACAGATGGTACTGGAACTACTGTAGGTGCTGGAGGAGATGGAAGATCAAATTCACAATTAAGCAGTTTCTTATCAATAACAACGTCAGGTGTTGATGAAAGCGGTACTAGATATATTGGTGGTGGTGGAGGAGCTTGTGCTAACCACTGGAACACTGGATCAGGTGGTCTTGGTGGTAAAGGAGGAGGAACACAATCTGGTGATTTAGCTGGTGGTGGTGCGTTTGGAGGAAGTTCTTCAAGTGGAGCTGCAAATACAGGATCAGGTGCTGGAGGTTCTGGTAGATATGGTAATGGTGGAGCAGGTGGAAGTGGAATATGCATAATAAAATTCACACCAACTTAGAAACATTTAACTAAAACAAAGTATTTTATATCATATGCAAAAGTATTTTTTTCTATCTTGAATATCCAGATCTGGTAACACGTTATTTGCAAGTATAATGAATCAAAATAAAAATATAGCAGTAACAGGAAATAGTATATTGCCTGAATTAATGTGGAGAATACATTCAGTAAAAAAAGATGAAGAATATATTAATTTTCCTCAAGAAAAATCCATTAATTCTGTTTTAGATAATGTCTTTCCTAATTATTATGGTAATTGGAATCAAGAATATATTATTGACAGGTCATCGTGGGGATTATATGATTTTTTTAACTTAATAAAAACCCATATTAAAAATGAAATAAAAGTAATTGTTTTGGTAAGAGATGTTGTGGAAGTTTTAGCATCTTTTGTAAAATTTTCTAACGAAAATCCGAATTTTTTTCTTAATAAAGTTGGTAAAAATGCAAGTGAAAAATGTGATTTTTTAATGAGATATGATAAAACAGGTATAGGTCAGGTTTATGGTCAATTATCAGCAATTAAAAATCTAATAAATAAAGAAAATAAGAAATATATTCATATTATAGAGTATAATGAACTTGTTAATGACACTAAAAATACTATTGATGGTGTTTATGATTTCTTAAATATACCAAAATTTAAACATAATTTTAATAAATTAAACCAATTACGTGTTAATAATAATGAATATAATGATGATGTTTTAGGAGGTAAATTACATACAATAAGAACTGATAAAATTAAAAAAAATAATTATAATATAAATGATATTTTACCACAAAATGTAATAAAAAAATATTCAGGCTTGAATATATGGAAGTATATTTAAATAATATTAATATTAATATATATAAATGGCAAAAATAGCAGCAGTATTTCAGAACAATGTGTTCCAAGATAATGCATTTCAAGACAATGAGTGGGGTTTATCACCATTTCAAAAATCAGTATTTCAAGGAAGGACTGTAAGAAAAGCATTTCAAGCTGACCTATTTCAACTAACAGTATTTCAAGAAGACTTTGATTATTCACAATATTATTTGTTTCAAGGATCTGTATTTCAATTAAGTGGATTATTCCAAGAGAAAAAAGATTATGGATTTGTATTTGATGTTCCAGATATTATTAACTTGGTAAAGATATTAAACGAAACACTTCAATCATCTGAGACATTATTAAGAAGAAAAGACATAGCATTGACATTAAACGAAAGTGAATCCATTGCAGAGTTTGATGGTTTGGTAAGAGCAATATTACTGGCAATCAATGAAGTTTTACAGTCATCTGAGACAGAGAATCATAACATGACTATGTTTAGAACTGCTACAGAATCACTTGCATTAAACGAATCAAGTAATAGAATTAAAGACATGGCTAGAATGATCAATGAATCTGAAAGTCTTGGTGAAGGAATAAACAGAATAAAGAACATACTAAGAATGATCACAGAGACAGAGAGTTTGGCAGAAGCAAAAACCATATTCAGAGGTTTGTCAATAAGCATAAACGAAACAGAACAGTCATCTGAGACATTCAACAGGTTGATGAATATTGTCAAGTTGTTCAATGAGACATTACAGGAGACAGAATCCAATAACAAGTACAGAGATATGACCAGAAAATTAGGCGAGACTGTTCAGGAAACAGAAAATGTCGGAAGATTAGCAAGTTTGTCCAGAGTTATATCTGATACATTATCACTTAATGAATCACTTCTCAATCCAAAGGTCATGTATAGAACATTGAATGAGACATTATCTGTTGCAGAATTTGATGGTAATGTCAAAAGTATGTTTAGAACAATAAACGAAGTATTACGTTTGAGTGAATCTGTTTCACGCATTAAGGGAGCTATAAGACCTATTAATGAGACTATACAAACATCTGAAATAATTAATAGATTTAAGAGTATAACGCTGTTATTATCATCATCAATTAGTTTGTCAGAAATAAGTTCATCACCAAGAACAATGTTTAGAATAAACAATGATAGTTTAAGTCTTAGTGAAATTAAGAACAGATTACAGAATCAAAACAGGTATATCAATGAATCATTGTCAATATCAGAAGCAAAGAAGAGGTTACAAAATAAGGCAAGATATTTCAATGAATCATTGTCGTTAGTAGAATTTGATGGTGGAAGATTTGCTAGAGATTTGGTACGATTGATAACTGAATCATTATCAATATCAGAAGGATTATCAAAGACACTGATCTTGGTTAAATATATTACTGAATCAGTATCATTGGTAGAATTTGAAGGTAAATATAGAAACCTTCTAAGAATAATTAACGAATCATTGCGTATAAGTGAGATTTCACAGAAGATTAGATGGGCAGTAGTCAGAGTAGTAAGAACACACTCTGTTTCAAGCACCACTAATACTGCTAAACTAAGTTTGAATGAGACTGATGCAAGTCTAACAGATACTGAAGGTACGACTAAAGGAGATAGCCGATAACTATTTAAATAATAAAGGTTAGATTTATAACATGTCAATGAACTTAAATGGTAGAAATATTGAATATATTGTAAAAGTAGGTGCAAGATCACAAATGGTAATAAATATTACTGATTCTGTAGGAACTGCCAAAAGTTTGACAGATACCGACACATATTCAACAGCAAAATGGAAGGTATGGAAACCAGATGGTACAAGTATTATTAATGGTACAGCAACATATTCTAACAGGGCAACAGGAGAATTATCATACATATTATCTGCAACTGATACTGTTATTGCAAATGCAGGTATATGGGAAGGAGAAATTGAATTATATAATGCAAGTGGAATTATGACAGAACAGTCAGAAACCTTTAATTTTACTATTGAGGATAGTTACTAATGGGATCTATAAAGATTTTAGTAGGTGGAGAATGTAAATATTGTGGACACCCACAACAAACACATGAGGAAAATACTGGATGCACATATCCAATTCCTGAGACTGGAGAATCAGATGGTGACGGTGTATGTGGTTGCGACAGAATAGGTTCATACTAAACACATAAATATACCCTTCTATTATAAATCATATGTTAAAAATTGATGATGTAAATGAGGAAATTTATTTTCAGTTTAGACGAGCTCAGATGGAAGCTATGGCAACCGAAAGGCTTGGTGTAATACATGTCAGTGATATTATCAAACCATGTATGCGTAATGTAATCTATGGGAAGGTTTTACCTAGGACTGGAATGAATACTGAAAGCACAAAATCATTATACTTTGGTCAGGTAGTTCATAGCAACTCACAGTTGGCAAAAGATGAACACCATGAGATGTTTCTTGCATATGATTATGTGAGAGATGAAGCATTGACCTATGAGGAATCTAAAAAAATACCATTAGACGATCCTAGACAGTTGGATATCATATATGGCAGTATAGACGACTTGATGAAAGTCGGTGATAAATGGGTAATTTGTGACAAAAAGACGACAGGAAGCATTGATTACTTTTCAAAGTCAACAAGCAAGGCAAGCGACTCTCACAAGGATCAGATCAACAGATACCGTGTACTGTTAAAAAAATGCTATGACATTGATGCTGACTTTGGATGTGTGATATACATTTCAAACAGAATTGAAAAAGACAAGAGAGACAAGCCAGTTACAATATCATTCAAGTTAAAACCAGTAGAAGAAACTTTACTTGACATGATTGAAAGGTCAAACAATATCAAAGACTCTCTGACTAACAAAACATTACCAGAAAGAACCAAGTGTTTCCTCTGTGACGGCATGTGTGACTATGCTAGTATGTGTTTTGAAGATAATAGAGCCAGTTTTGAAGATTAAAAAAACTTTATAAACAAGTGTTAAAAACTGTTATATAATGGATAAAAATGACGAAATTTTCAAGATAAAGCCTGTTGGCAATACCGATATAGTCGTGGAAGACAAGAGAAAAACCATATCTCCATTCAATAGTGCAAAGCATTTCAAGGAAGCAAACATACCAGCACTATGTGATCAATGTGTCTACAAGTCAGTTGAAGAAGGTGGAAATGGAAAATGTCCTAAATATGAGAAAGGAGCAGTTTGTGGTATTCGCAAAGATTTCATTAGTTTCATAAATGAGCTAGATACTAGAAATCCAGAGGATTTAAAAAACATGATAGATATGGTTGCAAAACTTACATTTGAAAATGTCCTCATGACTTTGACACAAGCCAAGTTTGACGGCAACGTACCAGATAGAAACAGTAAGAGTGAAATTAATACCTTGTTAAACATTGTAAAATCAATGAATGACCTCAACAGTAAAATTACAATTACTGAGAAAAAAGAGTTCTCAAAAGAGGGTGACATTGAAAGCATATTCCGACAGATAAAGGCACAGAAAAAAGATGGCTAGACCTACCAAGGAGGAGACTCAGGAAAGAATAGAGTTCATGCAGTCAATAGCAGATTGTGCAAAATCCCCTAGCAAGTTCAGTGACATATTCTTAGGTCACAAACTGTTTGACTATAATGTAAAATATGTAGACTGTCAGGACAGATTCATAGTGTATAGAAGTGGAAGACAGGTGGGTAAAACCATGTCAACTGCTGCCAAGGCAGTACACTTTGCATTCTTTGCACCGTTAATGTTAAAGACAGTAAAACATGAATGTACAATAGTAATTGCAGCACCTACACAAAATCAAGCAACCATCATGTTTGACAGAATTAGAAGTTTGGTTATCAACAGTTCATTTCTCAAAGGCTACATAGTAAGAAACACACAGTCAGAACTCTGGGTAAGATTCCTAGACAACAACGGAATGACCAAGATCATTACAAGGGCAACAGGTGAGACTGGTGTCGGACTGAGAGGTTATTCTCCACACGTTATTATTGCTGACGAATGTTCTTTCATTAAGACAGATATACTCAGAGCCTTCCTACCTTCTGGTATGGCTACACAGGCTAAGGTATGGCTTACGTCAACACCTTTCTCCAAATCAGGTTATTTCTATGAAGCGTGTATGAACAGCAAACCTAGAAACCCAGAGGGAATGTGGACAGAGTTCCATGTAAAATCCATGATGAACCCACTTATTGCAGAAGATCCTGTATTTATTGAGGAAATTAAGAGACTTACCAAAGAGGAATATGTCCAAGAGGTAGAGGGTGAGTTCCTAGACATTGGTGATGCCTTGATACCAAACTCACTTATTATGGAAGCACTTACTGACGGACACCCAAAAGGCAGAGTCAGATATTATATGGGAGTGGATATTGCTAGAACAGGTCGTGACGAGACTGTATTTACGATAGTAGGAGTAGATGAAGATGATACCGTATTTGTGGAAGATGTTTATGCTGAATCTCAGTCAAATGTGGTGGATGTGGCAGGTAGAATTGCTGACTTTGTGCAACAGTTCAGATTAGAGACAGTATATATAGACGAGACAGGTCTAGGTGGTGGTCTTGTAGACTTGTGCAGGGAAAGAGATGTTCCTACAAGGGGTGTAATGTTCTCACTACAGGAAAAGGCAGATATGTACAAGAATCTCAGGTTATTGTTTGAAAATCACAAGATAAAATTAAAGAATATTAACAAAATGGTATATCAACTGTCATATCTCAGAAGGGAATATACTGAAAGTGGTGTCATGAAGATCAAATCCTTTGAACATGACGACTATCCTGACAGTCTTGTACTTGCATGTAGAGCAGTTAATACAGGAGAAGGATGGCACGTTATGAGTATGGGCAAGGCTCTAAAAGAGTCTCTGTTCGGGTAACTTTATATAATAATAGGTTGTGGTTTATATATGGAATGGCAAGATTGGTTAGAAAAAACCGAACCAACAGGATTAACACCTAAACAAAGAAAATTAGCCAAAGAGATTGCAGATGGCGATAAAGATGATCATACTCAATATTATACTAAAGCATCATGGGAAACATGGTTAGAAAAGAATGATCCGTGTTGGGAAGGATATGAACAATACGGTATGAAGGACAAAGACGGTAAAAAAGTACCAAACTGTGTAAAGAAAGCAGATGAAAGTAAACCATTAAACAAGCCAATGAGAGATGATGGCAATAAAAAATTTAAGGTGTTTGTTAGAGATCCAAGTACTGGCAACATAGTTACTGTAAGATTTGGTGATCCAAATATGGAAATTAAACGTGATAATCCTGAACGAAGATCATCATTCAGAGCAAGACACAAATGTTCAGAACAGAAAGATATTACATCTGCTGCATACTGGTCATGTAAAATGTGGGAAAAAACATCAAGTGTTTCTGATAATGTAAATAAATCTAATTGGGAATTGTGGTTAGAAAAGAACAATGCCACAGAAACCTCTCATAAAGAGGGTGAGAAGAAGGAAGAATGGAATGGTAAATTTGACAATTCTACTACCAGAGATGGTGTAAAAGATGAAAAGGCAGAAAGTGAGGAAGAATCACTAGAGGAATTAACTGACGGTAAATTGGAAGAAGTAGAGAAACTAAAGTCATGGGAAGTATTTCTTAAAGCAACTGTTGGTGGTGGTACTGAACATTCTGTAGGAGAATCATTTACAGAAGAAGAAGCAAAAAAAAGACCAGATATGCAAAAAAAGAATCCACCTAAATATATAAAAAGTCATTTTGCTAATTCAAATACAGGAAAAGATGCAGTAATAGGAACAGGTGAACAGATACCAACACCAAAAGTAGGAACATTTCAAGATACAAAAGGAACTAAAAATTTAACAGAAAATGATGTTACAGCAGGTGCAGTAAGAACTGCTAAAAAATATCCAGAATTAAAACAATACGTTCCAGAAGCTCAAGTAGAGGAAGATAAAGGTCTAGGTGGTGATACTGAAACTCCAGTTAAAACACAAGAAGAATTAGATAAAGAATTTTATGAAAGAACTCAACCAGAACCTAAAGGCACAAAAAGTGATAAAAAAGTTCTTGCTCGTAGAAAGAGAAAATCATGGGAATTATGGCTAGAAAAGGATGCTTTAGATGGTAAACAAGGTATTGATGGTTTACCTAAATCAAGTATAAAACCAATATTAGCAGATGCACAAGAAGTAATTGACCGTGATGATAGAGGAAAAAAGAATGAAATGTATAAATCATGGCTAGAAAAGATGCAGGGAGCAGGAGATGCTAGATTTGGTAATCAACATTTAACAGGAATGGAACAGAAACCAGTAGCAGATGACGAATCTATCGATTTATCGGCAGAAAGTGACAAAAACAACGAAAAACAAGAGAAAACTGAGGATAAGGAAGACAAAGATAATAAACCTTATAAAGCATTAAGTCAGGAGTAATGATATGGAAGACTTGAACAAAATTACTTCAACAAAAGTCGGAGACAACATTCATTTCTTTGTAAACGGTGCTGAAGACAAAGGCACAGTAGTCAAAATGGACAGTAAATTTGTCACAGTAGTCAAAGATGATGGTAACTTCCAAGATATTCACATTAACGATACATTCTTCATTAAAGATATACTAGTAAACAAATCATGGAATGACATGACTATGGAAGAAAGAACCGTAGAATGACACAAAGTCCACGCCTACAGGCCTAGATTCCTAGGAAAATCATGGCAAGAACTTCCAAAAGAACTTAAAGATGTAATGAAATCCAACATAGAACAAGGACACCTTGGTGGTGGTGGTAGAAGTAGCCAAGTAGTTGAGACAAGTACTGCTTTTGATGCAGAAGAAGATTACGAAGGAGAATCACATGACACTAAAGAAGAACAATTTAAACATGATAAAGAAAAACCAAAAGTAACCAACAAAACCATGCAAGAACAACTATGGGAACAATGGTTAGACAAAGACGGTGGTATGGGTGGTGGAAGTCCTCCAGCATCAACATCAAGCAACAGTTCTGCTCAAACAAATGATTCAGGTATGTACAATCCAGTCTATGGTGACAAAGGAAGACACGGTGGACAGGGTAGAGACAAGGAAGAAGAAGATAAAGAAGAAGAAAAAGAAAGGAAAGGATAATGCCTACAGGCAAACCAAATTTTAATCTAAACAGTTATGGTATAAAGTACTTATCTAAAGAGGAAGTACAAGAATTTTTACAAAAAAGACAAGGAGAATCAATTAGATCTGTAGGTGAAACAAAAACTAAACCTCTTGGTGCTAGTGGAAAACCATATGCTGGTGTTGAACGAGAAAGAACTTCAACATCAGGATTAAAACAAGGAGAATATAAACCAAGTCTTGAAGGTAGAAAACAAATTGATGCAACCATAAACACACCAAAACCAGAAATAGAAAAACCAGCAAAACCAACAGAAGAAACTAGATCCGTTTTTAATTCTCCAACATATGGAGTTAAACAAATAAAACCTAAAACGGAAAAACCAAAGAAAGAACATCTTGGAAGTAATATAGGTGAAAAAAATACCGATAAAATTCAAAGTGTTGATGTTAAAGGAAATGAAAGAAGTATAGCAAATATTAGTGAAATAAAAGAAGGTGAGGAACGTAGTAAACCAACAGGTAGTGGTAGTGAAAGTAAAATAGGAATTAAAAAACCATCAAAACTTGGTGATGCACCAGCAAATGTTAAAGGTAAAGAAAGTAAAGTTGGTCAAAAGAAAGTTAGAGTTGGTGTAGGTGAAAAAGCTCATGAAGAATTAGAAAGAAGGGATGGTGTAGGTGAAAAACGTTATGCTGCTGATCCTAAAAGTCCTTACAGTAAAAGAACTGAAAGACGAGAACAGAAAGAACAAAAACAAGCAAGAAAATTACGTATTGCACAATCACAATTACAAGAAGCAAAACATAGAAAACGAATTGAAGCATTAGGTAAATCAAATGACATTATTACAGAAATGAATATTATGAAATTAGACTTGATGAAAACTGTTAAATAATACCTATATTAACTTTTATTGTGGTAAGACGAGATACCGATCATTATTGTATAGAGTGTAAAGCCATACTTCCTTGGAGATACAAAGGTAGGCAACGTATTTATTGTAGTACTGCCTGTAGAAATGAATATACAAAGAGGAAAAAAGATAATGAAGTATAAATGCCCTAAATGTGATTTTACAGTAGAAGCTGATTATATCAAAACTGACATGTTTAAGAATATTTTTAACCATGAAAAGACACATACTGATTAATGATTAAAATATATGTTGACGGTGGAACAGTCGGTACTAGGATATGTCTAGTTGACAAGTTTAAGGATAAAACTATTGTCAAAATAAGGGGGGTAAATCCAACAAACAATGAGTTAGAATACCTTGCACTCTTGTATTCATTGGAGTATATCACAAACAATTACAAGAGAAGGAATATAACAATATACAGTGATTCAATGTTGATAGTAAATCAGATTACAGGTAAGTGGAGAGTTACAACTCCAAAGCTAATACCTTTGTGGAACAAGTGTATGAAGCTAATGACAGATAAAATAAAAGTAAAATGGATAAGTCGAGACTTTAACGAAGCTGGGTGGGTTCTTGATTCTTTGTTGGGTAAGTAGTATTAGATACTTCACCTACAGCATTACTCTCTTTGAAAAATAACAGCATTTTGTTGAACAAAACTGCATCACTTTCATACAGTTTTCCAGTTCTTGTAGTCTTTACAAACTTTGCAAATTTTCTAAACAGTTCCTTGTCTTCCCAAGTAACACAAATTGTCGTATGAGAGTTGCCTATTTTACGTCTTGCCATAGTTAAATCAGTTATATATTATTATATAAACTTTTAGATTGCATATAGCTCCTTAGCCTTTTTTACAGGTATGAATGGTATGGTTATTGGCATCCATATAAGCCCCCATCTTATCCAAACCTTGATAGTATCTTTGCTTCCATACCAGTTGTCATGCACTATCACTGTGGCTGCAGCCCCTCTGGTAGTAGCCCTTCCTTCAGGTGCATCATATTTTCTAGTAATATGGAAAGTTCCAACTGCATCCTGATAGATTGCGTGTAGCAACTCATGACCTAACGGCATTACATTCTGTCTAATAATAAACGGATTCTTAACGTCATTGACAAACATGTAGATTACTTTGACTCCAGTAACACCCCATGCTATTCCGTCACTGGTTTCAACGTTTAGGTGTTCATAGTATTTTTTAAAATCCTGTTGTTCTGTTACGGGAATTATATTGAGTTCCCAAGTTTCCTCAAAGTTCTTCCATGCTTGATACCCACCGTTTCCGTCATCTCCGTTAATCATGACAATGCGTTGTATTATATCCCTGTATTTCTTCTCGTCTATGTTTTTAGTGAAAAATTTAATCATGTCTAATTAAACAATTAACAACATATAAATATTGTTAATTATATATATCGTCATGGGAACTAAGATTACAGGCAAATATGCAGGCAACTGCAAGATTTGTGGTAGTGACTGGAAAGTTGGTGAACAGATATTTTACCAAAAAGATCCAAAAGCCATATGTATTGACAAGGAATGTTTCGAGGAACAGGGTGGAAAATTCACACCATATTCTGGACAGGGAACATTGACAAACAGTACAGGTGGATGGGGAAAGACTCCAATCATAACAAAATTGCCTGATGTAGAAGTAAGTGATGACGTTAAAAAAATAACAGAATATTGGGATCAGTTCTTTTTAGTGGCACATCACAAAACAAAAGCTATTTATCCACAGGAAGATGTTAATGGTGATAGATTCGGTCAGATCAGATCAAAGATGATGGATCAATTTATGGGCTTAACAAACATGCTAAATAAATAGATTTATATAATCCCTTTTTTATTATGATACCATGAACGTAAGCGAAGTTCTAGATATTGACGGTTCCGTTGAAAGATCCAAAAAACTAGTTGCTGGTGACAAAATTACCATACAAGGTTTTAAGATTAAGAACGTTGATGAAGTAGGTGCTGAAGTTGCAGAGATTTCAACCACAGAGGGTTTGCGACATTCATTCGGTAAAACTATAATTGGTCAAGCCAAGAGTGATTACTGGACAGATGTAGTAGCAAAATGTGTTGACAAGGATGCAGCAGATGGCTTGGATGCCTATGTAGTTGAGAGGGAAGCTGAGAAGACAGGCAGAATGATGTTATGTCTATCCATGTTTCCACCAAAAAACTAATAAATCAATCCTTTTCTTTTATTTATTATGAATCCAGATGAACAACATGCCGAAGATTGGGCTAATGTAAAAAAATACAATGAGGAAATGTTACAGTCTACAGGTGATAGAAAATACGAAATAAGAATTGCTGCCTGTGACAGATTGTTAGCAACAATTAAATAACAAACACGATAACAACCTATGTGTCTTATTCCGACAATTCTAACCGTAGTTATAGAGTAAAGCCCTCTACTACTACAAAAGAAAGTAAAAAAGAAATTATATCTGATCGTATAGTTAAAAATAGTGGTAAACCACTTGGGAATAAGACACGTTATGTTTCTACTGAACTAATCAAATGTTGGTCATGTCCTGAAGTACCTAATGAATGGGGCAGATGTTGTGAGTATATCTTATACAAAAGTGCAAAGATGAGTACAATATGCAGGGATCATAAGCACCGAATATATCCCATATCATTTCATGACAAGGTAAGATGTATGCTATGCGAAGTAAATGACATAAATCCTGAGGACTTGGGCGTACATTATCATCACCCACTTACAGGTCAAACTGACTGGAGTCGTGACTACGGTGAGTAAAAAATGCAACCGTTGTGGTAAAAGCGGACTTGAATGGAACAGAGATCATCATGACAAAACAGGTAAATGGCAGTTAATGGATCACAAAAAGAAAGATGGGGAATGGTGTGTAAGAAATAATCAAATTAAACAAAAAGAATCCAAAAGAGATGTTAGACTTTGTGAACTATGTTTAGAAACAAGTTTTGGAATGTGTATTGGTGAAGAAGGATTGAAGGAACATAAAACAAGATTTCATCCTAACGGAGAAAAATTATCAGAATTGGATTATATTCATGAACACTTGTCGGCATACACGCTTAAAAGATTTTGGAAAAATGATCCTCATTATGAGAAATATCTATAAGTTTAAATATCCGAAACATAATTATAATACAGTTTGTTTTCAAAGAAAATTGAAATAAATTTAGAAAAAAAAGATGATATTATACACTTAGAGCCGATAAGCGATATTCATATCGGACATGCAGGTTTTGACGAAGACTTGTACAAAAAAAGAGTTGCTGCAATATGCAGAGACAAGAACAGATACACATTCTTTGGTGGAGATGCACTTGATGCAATTACGACTTATGATAAAAGATTCAATCCTGACATGAGTTTGGAACATGACATAGACAATCAAAGACAAAGATGGCAGGATATGTCACAAAAATTATTTGATATTCATAACAAACAAAAGAATGAAAAAATATGGGGGTTCTTTCATGGCAATCATGATTACAAAATACCTCAGATAAGCAGGGCATACTTACAAAATACAATGTGTACTCCTAACAATTTGACATTCATGGGAAGCCGTGGAGTATTAGGACTTGAGATAAAATACAATAAAAAGATACTGGCACAGTGGGCTATACTATTCATTCATGGTTCAGGTGGGGGTAAACCAGAAAGAATGATGGAACAGATGAAACATAATGCCTACTATGACGTATTCCTATGTGGTCACTTACATCAAAAGAGATATCAACCTGAACTAGTATATGATTTTGACTGGAATACAGGAAAAACATGGGAAAGAGACATACATTTAGGCAATACAGGCACGTTTTGTAAGACTTTGATAGAAAACACAGATGGTTATATGGACAGAAAGAATGAGGTTATAGGTTCACAGATAGGTACATTGACACTATCATTTAATGCTGAGGAAGGTACTATAAATGGTCACATCTAAAATAATTAGAGCTAATAAGAAAACACTTGTAAATTCTATAGATATAGACACTAAAAAAAGAAAATTATCGACAAGAGAAAAAGTCATAAATGCATTAAAAATTCATAAAAAAGGATTACCATTAATGGAAATAGCTGACAAAGCAAATGTTAGTAGTGGTGGTAACATACATCAAACTGTAAAGTTTATGATGAAGTCAAAAGAGATTATAAAAGAATCATGTCCTCACTGTAATGCAACAGAGCTATATAAATTAAACATATAACTCTTGTATAATTAGACAAGTTTATATTCAATCAATTTCATCAATCTCTATGTTTATCAATATTTGTTGGAAACAAAACGGTGAAGTTAAAAAAGCCTTACAACCTGTTAATAAAGCTAGTAAACTAATCCAAGAGATGGAGAATCAAGGAGTTAAAACTTGGTTCGAGTTAGAACAAACAGCATAACCCATACACAATCTTTTTTTATTTTTTTACCTCGCATTATTTGTTAATAACTTAATTAGCTTTTTCGTGACTAATTTTTTCTATAACAGTGTTATATTTACGCCTAAAAAGTTAATTAACTTATTAGCTTTTTTTTACCAGTGAAGATATTTTTCATTTATTTTCAGATAGACATATATATCCTATTGTTAATTAAGATGTAATGATTTTCAAGAAGACAACAACAATATCAATCAGTAATAAAACAAAGGGTATATTTGAAGCATTGGAAGAAGCTAGACCAAAACATATATCTTTCAGTTTATTCTTAGCTATGGCAGTTGAAGAATACGTTGACAACCACGGTAAGAAAGTAACCAACTCAAAATATCCTAGAATCATGGATAGAATGGATGTTTGGAATGAGTGTATTGAAGACTTGTCAAATGACGGTTTGATAAAATTCAATGAACGTGTATCACAACTAAACAATAAAATCAGAAAGGAGATAAACAAAAGATTATGACCGAATATACAGAATCAGCAAAGATTGATATTTTAAAACAAGCATTGATAGACAACAGATACACTGATGTCATAGACTCAATGCGACCTGACTCAACAATTTCAATCAATCCATCACAAAGTGGTTTCATTGATATTTTTATTAACAGTTCAAATGACTTTATGTCATTATTATTTGAAGCAATATGCAGAGTAAAAGCACAGAAAGATACCAACTTGGAATTAATCAAAGCTTCATTTGCTGGAATTAAGATAGACTTGGTAGGTGAATTGCTAGTAAACATGCATGACATCAACAGTAAAAATGAAAACTGTACTGTTACTTTTGAATGTCAGATACTTGCAACAGATTCTCCAAAGTCATACATAAAGGAAGCACAGTTTGAATGTGCTATTTGTAACAGGGAATATGAAGCAAAATGTGACTTGGATAGAAAGATAACAGCACCGTTATGTACCAATACACAGTGTAAACATGCCAAAACAGTCATAAGAACTGATAAAATGATCACTGATGATGTACAAACAATACTCATGCAGGAGCCTATGGAAAAATCCAAGCACAGTTCTCCTACAATATTTGTAGGCAAACTTGTAGGTACTTTGTGCAGAACCTCGTATGTAGGTCAAAAGAAAGAAATTACAGGCTTGTTTAGAAGTGATGTTGACCTTAAAAAGAATGAACATGACGTATTTATTGACGTATTATCCGTAAGAGACTTGAATGACGTTAAACCATTGTTGCCTACTGATGAGGAAGAAAAGAAACTAGTTGATGACTCAAAGAAAGACGGCTTTGTTGACAAGGTAGTAAACTCATTCGCACCAATGATTTATGGATATAATGACATAAAATTATCTATATTATTACAGTTGGTAGGTGGTGTAAAGACACAGAAAAGAGGTGATATTAACATGTTTTTGATAGGTGATCCAAGTATGGCTAAATCTGAGTTACTAAAATTTGCTAGTGGACTAGTACAGAAATCAGTTTATACAAGTGGCAGAGGTTCTTCAGCAGCAGGACTTACGATAGGAATTGTAAAAATGTCAGATGGAAGAAATATTGCACAGGCAGGTGTATTGCCAATGTGTGATGGTGGACTTGCATGCATAGACGAGTTTGACAAAATGAACATAGATGACAGAAGTGCAATGCACGAAGCTATGGAACAGCAAACAGTATCAATAGCAAAAGCAGGAATATCAATGACTTTACCAAGTCGTACAAGTGTACTTGCAGCAGCAAATCCAAAGTATGGAATGTATGACAATGACAACTCATTGAAAGATAATATCAACATACCAACTCCATTGTTGTCAAGATTTGATTTGATATGGCTTATTCAGGACAAGATACACATGACTTCCGACAGGTTAAAGGCAAACCATATTCTTGATTCATTTGACAACGACATGAGTGATGACTGTTACATGACAGAAGAACTTATGATTAAATACATTAATCTTGCAAAGCGTTTGAAACCAAAACTAACTACGGAAGCAAAGAAAACATTGTTGGATATTTATGAAGCCATGAGAAAAGCATCTTCTAAAAGTGAAATGCCAGTAGGTACTAGACAGTTGGAAGCAACAGTCAGATTGGCAATGGCTTATGCAAAACTACATTTCAGAGAGGAAGTAAACAGTGACGATATTAATAAGATCAAATATCTAATAGAGAAGACCTACGAGTCATTCGGAAGCAGTATCAGTAGTGGTGGTGTACAATCACAAATATTCCAAGACAGCAAATCAATTAAGGAACATGAGGTCTTATCAGTATGGAACGGATGTAAGAATATTGAAGGCAAGGTTAAACTCAGAGACTTTGAGAAATCATTGCTAGAGAACGGTATGAGCAAAGAAAAAGCAGAAGCACTGATATCTAGGTGGGAGAACAATAATGCAATCAAGTTAAACAGTGACGGTACATATACCAGAATTTAGAAACACTAATATTGAAGCAATTTTCATGATACTATGTGATGGTTATAGACGATGATATTATTGAAGAAGATTCTGTAGAGGAATCTGAAGATGATGTCGCAGTATTAGAGTTGGGAGTAGATCAACTTAAAGGTGTTGGTGCCGTAACTCAGAAGAAATTAGAAACATTCGGAGTAACATCGCTTGTAGATTTATGTATCAGAGGTGCTCAGGAAATCAAAGAGATTACAGGTGTGGCAAAACCAACTTGTGACAGTTGGGTATTTCAAGCACAAAAATTACTAGAAGATAACAACATGATTAGAAAATCAGATATGAGTACGATTGACTTGTGGGAATATCAGAAAGCATATCCAGTAATATCAACAAAATGTACAGAGGTAGACAATTTAATTGATGGTGGCGTAAGACCAGAAGCCACATACGAGGTATATGGAGAGTTTGGAGCTGGCAAGACACAGTTTTGTAACTCACTTACAGTAGAAACAATACATGACGGTGACAATGTAATATGGATAGACTGTGAAGACACATTCAAGCCAAACAGAATAGCAGAAATATTGAAAGCAAGAGAGTATGCAGAAGATGATGAGGAATGTTCTAAATATCTTGGTCAAATTACCTACCTTTATTGTCCAAATACAGAACAGTTAATGGGAACTATAAATGGACTTAGTAAAATATTAGATGATAAGAAGCCTAAACTTGTAATATTAGACGGAGCAATAGGACAGTTCAGAGAAGAATATCTTGGCAGGGGAACACTGGCAGAGAGACAGATGCAGATAGCAAGACTTATGAGTCATATCAAAAACATATCATTTTACTTTAGATGTGCTGTAGTATTTACCAATCAAGTACAGAGTGACCCAAGCATGATGTTTGGTGATCCAATAAAACCTATAGGTGGCAATGTAGTTGCTCACGCAAGTACTTACAGGTTGTACTTTAAGAAATCAGGTAAGAAAAGATTGGCAAGAATGATAGACTCTCCTGAACATGCTATGGCAGATGCAGAATATGTTCTAACTGCTAAAGGCATGGATAACGTTGAATAAGAAAGAAGAATCTGACAAATTAAAGAGAAAGATAGCAGCAAAACCACAGTTTGACCTAAAATGCTATGTTTGTCACAAAAAATTCGGGAAACATTTTACATTTCATCACAAAAGATACTTGGCAAGTGACAAGATATACAGTGACTTTAAGACAACATATGATTACAATCTATATGTTTTGCCAATAATAGACAAAGATCCTAACAGATTCACATTATTATGTAAAGGACATCATACACTAGTAGAGAAACTTAAACGGTTCAAACCAGAAAGATTAGAAAGATTATTTAGGGTGGTAAAGGAGAGCAAGTAATGGAATTAATAGGACAGGGAGAGGTGGCTGCATTAGAGATAGTCAAGGATATGTTTGGAAATAGCTCTGAATATATGACACAGGTCAAACTATCTGACATGGTAACTCCTGAATATCTTGAGACATTTAGTGATAGACAGTTAAAAGAAACAATAGACATAGTGGTAGTTACAGTATTTGAATGTCTAGCAATAAGAGTACAGGATAAACATCATGCCAGTCCAAGAATGGCAACTATAGACAATATACAGAAAAAAATGCTAGAATGGAATGGATGGAAGGTTGTCGACATATGGCATTATGAATGCAAGGAACTTTGGAAAGACAAGGTAAATGAAAAGTCAAGACTTGAGTTAGAAAGTGCAATCAAAGAATCAAGTATAGATTAATTTATATATATGTTAAATTAAGAATCTGAGTGTACAGAAATTCATATCAGATAACAGAGAACATATTAGACAATGTAATGAGAACAGGTGAAAGCGGTGTTCAAGTTACAACTCTTGTTAGACAATCAAATTTATCATATTCTAGACTAATATCATTTGTTAACAAACTTACATCATCAGGGTTAATTAACAAAGTAGAAGTTGAAGGCAAGAATGTTTTTATTGTAACTGAGAAAGGCAGAGTTTATCTAGACGAATACAAGAAATTTTCAACCATTACAGAAAGTTTTGGTTTGGAATTATGAAATTAGTATGTGATAAATGTGATCATGGTATGCTTTTGCACGGTTGTGTGGATGGTAAAGGTTATTGTATGGAAGGTAATGGAGACTGGTGTGAATGTACTGAAAAAGGAAAGACTTATGAAGAAGAACTTTCTGACATACAACATGAAAGGATTATGTCATAAATGCCACTCATCAAATGTTGAAGTAAACAAGAAAATAATTTGTAGAGAGTGTTTTAAAAATGATAACTAGAGGTTGTGTAAGATGCAAATGTTCCTTCAAATATGAAGGACAGTTAGGTGTTGGCAGAGGTAAAATGACCAGAAAATACTGTAACGAGTGTAAAGTATTACAACACAGAGATGAGTCTAGATTATATCAGAGGAAAAGAAATGCAATGCATAAAATGTGATCATGAAATGGACAAGATGACAGTATGTCATCAGATATGTCCTAACTGTGGTGCAGTAGTAGACTGTAGTGACGGTGTATTTGATTGAAACTCCCAAGAGGGAAAGAATGAGATTTACGCACTCATTCACTACCGACTTGGTAGAACGGACTAAACTAGTCTAATTATGATAAGTATAAGAAATATATAAAGTTTAGTGGTTTAAGAGGGCTACTGTTTCGGAGCTCGAGTCAAGCGAGTAATCCCTGAGAACCATACTAGCTATATAAAGCACTAATATAAACTTATTGTTATGCCTAAATAATATCCGTATATTTTAATACTTTGAAGAATATTTCAGTATTATGGTAACATCAGATTTCCGTGTATTTGGACAGGTAGATAGGGGAAACTATTTTCCTGAGACTGACAGAATAATTGTATTCTTAAGTCCACATGAAACATTAGATGATTTATTAAGTACAATAAATCATGAATATTTACATTATTGTATAAATGAATCTGGAGAGATAATGGATGACGATCAGGAAGAAAGGATTATTTATATTATGAGTTGGGCTGACGAATACTTGGCATAAAATTAGTTCTATATACTCTTGACTTGTTTCTAACTAGTCCGTGGCAGCATTTACATCTTAATCTGCCATAATTTTTTCTTTCCTTGTATAATTTAGATAAAGGAATAAATCTAGAACATTTTTGACAGTAATGATTTTTTTCGTTTATTTTATGTTCAAATATATGACATATACCATTACACACGCATATTATATATGGTTATGATATTTATATGTTATCTTTTAATTTTTTAGGTTTTTTTAATTCTTCGTCAATTTTTTTCTGACAATCGTCGCAAACCTCCAAGTCCTCGTATTCGTGGGTTTTTGTGTCTTTTCCACATATATTACATATCATTCTTTGTATAAAGCTCCCCCAAGCATCATTTCTTCTCTCATTTGATCATACAACTTAGCCATTGAATCCATATCTAATTTTCTACATCTATTTTTTCTAACATCTTCCATCATAATGAATAGTTCATCTTCAGTCAATCCTTCCATACCTTTTAATTCTTCAGGATTTTCTTTCAATCTTTTAACTAACAAATCCACAGTTAATATAGCAGTAGAGTGTAAGATAAACCTTTCCCTTCCTGTTAGTTCTTCGTCTATCATTTCTGTTCCACCATTAATTTTTCTAATGCTCTCAAGTAATGCATTAACTCACCTTTTTCATACCTAGCTTCAAGCTCTGCATCTGTCTCTAGATTAATATTAATAAACAGTATGGACTCAAGTTTCTTTATACGTTTAAATGTTTTCACTTTATCATACAAAGGAACTCATTACCATTTTCTTGAACTGCTTTATAACCTTTTCTGATGCATCATTCATAGTATCAACTTGCATGATATTCTTGGATTTAAACAGTCTTCTGACAGGGTTATATCTGTATGACATACGACTAGATACTACTATGCAGTTTAGATTGTTAGTTACCTTTCTTGCCTTAAGCATTGACTTTGCACAAGTCTTCATATAATTAACGAATGACATATGATAGCCACCTATATAATAGTTGGGCATACCGTCAGTTATCATAATCATCATCTTCTTACTGCCTTTCATCTTCTTCAACATCTGAGCAGAGTATTCTAATCCCATATGTGTAGGTGTGACACTATAACTACGATGACATGATATTTGATTCAAGTCACCTTTATTGTTAATTTCCGTCATACCTATGTTGCCTTTACCGTCAGAACCCCATACATTAGCACGAATCTCAACATTGTCTATGTCTTTGATTGACTCATACATTGTTGCAACAAGCTTACTAGCAGTATTCATTCTGTCTCCACGCATTGAACTAGAACCATCTATGGATATGACCAATGCAATACCGTTAGTAATCTTCTTGTTCACTCTACAATTATTCAAGTTATTACCACGAATTAGATTTTCAACATAAGTATCAACATCTACTTCCTCACCCTCACTGTCTATAAAGTCCTTCTTTTGCATTTTCATTGTCTTAAATATCTTAGACAATCCCTTGGCAATTTTCATGTTAGGTCTTACTGTATTAGGCTCTCTTTTAACCAGCTTTACACGTTTAGGTAGTGCCTGTTGAGGAACTTCACCTCTTAACGAGTCAAATATATCATTTACAACTCCCTCACCCTCTTGCTTGCCTATATCTACAATTTCTTCCTTAGATTTCTTAGTTTCTTCATCTGGATTCAATAATTCTTCAGGAACTTCGAGGTCGGTTTCGCCACTCGATTCGAGGTTGTTTTCCTGAAAGTCGGTGTTTTCCCGACTCATTTCACTTCTCTGTTCCATTCTTTTATCTCTATCCTGTCTTGTATCTGGAGTATCAGGTTCAGCGAGTAAATCATCAATGCTTGGATCTAATATCTTCTTTCTGTCACTAAGATACTTGTCCAAGTAAGGTTTGATTGTAACCATTACTCTTAATGCACCGAATCTATCAGTAAGCAATACGTCTTCTAATGCCTTTGCATAGACATCATAGTCTTCAGTATCATTGACAATATCTTTGCCACGCTGGAATCTTATTGTCAACAGTATGTCTATTGGATTCTTATTTCTTAAATCATCACCCATTAACTTACCAAGTTTCTTGGTTGTCTTGTCGAATCTACTTGCATGTTTAAGATACATCTTACCCATCTGTGACTCTATGCGTTGGTCTTCCAGTACGTTAAACACATTGAAAAAGAACTTGTAATCCTCATCTTTAAGACCCCAATTATCTTTAAACAGTTTCTTGGTTGCATCAAACGGAGATTGGAACAACACATGAGCAAGTTCGTGTATGATACCTACAAACTTCTCAATGCCCTTTACGTTAGGCTTTGCAGAGAATATTCTAAATACATGTTTTGTATCTTTCATTCCCTTATACTGAACCATATTAGTTTGACCAGCATGAACTATCGATATCTTTGAATTTCTGACAACCTCTACGACATTGGCATACTTTTCATACATGTCATTGTTACTGAGCAAGTCAGTATTACGTTTGGTCAT
>JAAHTH010001269.1_pt1 | contig 22680 bp, 25 predicted proteins | sample 6116091 | NCBI WGS metagenome assembly JAAHTH01 (sample SAMN13939990, study PRJNA603662) | sponge metagenome | isolation source: marine sponge | host: Mycale hentscheli | place: New Zealand | collected 2006 | reverse complement strand
GCCAGCTCGGTCCCCTGTTGTCGTCCCGGATCCAACAAATCTGCCCAAGAGTTTCATGCAAGTAACCCAGGCGTCCTTTGTCGAGAACCTCTGCAAATGGGCCATAGTTCGGAGCGACAACTGGTGTCCCTGCAGCCATGGCTTCAATCATTGGAATACCGAAACCTTCACGCCGTGAAGTGAAGAGCAGACAGTCTGCCGCATTATAGAGCGTATTGAGTGCGCTTGGGTCACAGCCAATCAACGATGGATCGGAAACTGACATGTCTAAACTGGACACTTTATGGAAATACGTCTGCACTCGCATGTCATGCCCATGTGCAATGGGATTAGTATGGAAGTGAAACTTTGCATTCACCCCAAGCTTCTTGAGTTCGGGAATAGAAGAGATAGCTGTGAACGCATCTTTACGATCCGTGTTGACACCTAACCAAAGCACAGCAAGCGTATCTGGGTCCTTGATCCCGAAGATGCGGGCTCGTGCTTCTTGTCGTTCTTCTTCAGGTAACGGGTAAAAGACGGAAGTATCTACCGAATGAGGAATCACAGGAAAGCGTTCGCTTTGGCCCCACGGTAACAAAATGTCATTTGCCCAATCTGTAGGAAGTACCACCTGGTCCATCGCAGATAGAACGCCCAGATCACCTGGCAAGTCACCCATAGAAGGCGCAAGACACATATGTTCAATGTGGCCAACGACAGGACCGTCCACGGGGAAGTGAAAGAGCACAGGACAAGGTGTCTGCTGCTGCAACGCCAATGACTGCCGAAAGTTGTTCAATTCATCTTTCCATTGTGCTGCCACATGAAGATCTTGAATGATCATGACGAGGTCAAACTCGTCCTTGCCTCGCAGCATGTCACGGAGCAGATTGAATCCCCAGACATCGCCACCAAAGTTCGCGTCAATGACACGTGCTGTTTTATGCTGAACAAGCGGTCCTGGGTGGTTGATACCAATTTGTGTAACGTCCCAATCATCAAGTGCGGCATGAATAAGCTTAGCTACAGAGGCAAAGCCGGTCGGTGCACACAAGGAATCGGAATGAAGAAGTAACTTTCTCTTCATGGCTTCAGTCCTAGTTTCCATCGAATGTAAGCAGAGAGTGACATCAGTGACGTAGGCCGCACTGATGTGTCCCCTGCTGCCTTTTGTACTTGTTTGAATTCGCGTGTAAGCTTAGCTTTATCGCCTCTGCGTAAACGCAGTTCAATGCGCTCAACGAAGCTCTGATCTCGCTTACTCATGTGCCGTGCATCCTGGCACAGATGCCGTGTCCGTACAAGCCTGTTATGTGCGGTAAGCACGAATAGTCACAGTGACACCCGCAGGGATAACATCATGGAAGTTGATAACTAAGTGTCCCGCAGCAGATGTACCCAGGATATAATCACCGCCTTGCTCAGCGGGCGCATTAAGCGCAGGCAATCCGTCAACAGTAACTTCACAGTATTGCCTTTGCTTCGCTAAGCGTATCGCGGTCAATCCTGGGTAAGTTGAAGCACGTAATACTTCTTGCGTGTTAAGCTCGTCACAGTCATCCTCAATTGCAAGTACGTCATAGAATATATGTTCACCTCGCTTGATCACTTCTACCTCAGCATCAAGCTCTTCCACGGCCTCAATGAGCTGAGCAAAGCGCTCCAGGAGAAAGTTAGTGGAGTTAGCAATAAGTGCTTCTATTTCTTCTGCTGTGTATGTTTCTTTCATTATAGCCTCGCAAGCCAGTAACGTGTCATGTGGTTCAGTTCAATAAGGTACCGTTTCGTTAGCTTGCGGTCAGATTCACTTTGTGCCTTGAACAATTGATGGGCAAGTAGGTTGAGCACGACAGGATAAGTAATTGCACCTTTCTTTGCGTGGCCCTGTAATGCGGCCAACTTGCGCTTTTCATGTGAACTATAGTGTAGTGTCCGTCCTGGTGACACAGCGTAAAGCTTCTCTTTGCAAAGAAAGCCTGACGTACAGGCAAGTCTGCACGTGTACCAAAGAAGTCGACAAAATATCTTGATTCGAGTGAACATACTTCTACCTTAAACAAAAAGAGGGGAGGGAGACAAGCTCCCGCCCCTCAGGTCAGACAACGTCTGTATTCAAATTATTCGTAATCTGAGTACTGCGCAGGGTCATTCATGAATGCATCAAAACCTGCATACCAGTCACCCTCTTCGTCTGGTGTATCGGTCACGGCACTGCGTGGATCACCCGCAGCCGATGCGTACCAACCGTTCTGGTACGCAACAGACTCGTCAGCTAACAACGGTCCACCACCGCCGCCACCGTCATCAGCACCGCCACCGTCATCAGCACCGCCACCACTGTCGCCAGTCAAGGTACCAAACTGTTTATACATATAACGGAACGATACTCGGTCTGAAGCAACAGCGTCAGGAACACTTAGGCTCTCTCCGTCAATGGAATAATCAGTCCCCATTTCAGCCTCAAGCCCATTAATGAAGACAGACAACGAACCAGAGAAAGCATTTTGGTATTCAGCCTCAAGTGACATTGAATCGTCACCAGAAAACGAACCTTCCTTGAATCCCATAGAATCAAGGCTGCTTTGTAGAACCTCGTCGTCACTAACGCGAAGTGCTGACTGTGAATCGATCTGCGATTGCAGATTTGATTCGAGGCTATTATCAGCGTCAGCAAATTCAACACGAATCGCAGCACGGTCATCGTCACCATCTTGCTCATTTTGATCTACGTCAGATTGTAACGCAGCACGCACAGACTCAACAGAAGTGTCCCGAGCAGTCTCATTCGCCGCCATCTCACTACGAATCGCAGCGCGATCAGTAGAGGCAGAAGCAAGTCCTGTGTCACAATCAACTTCATTTTGGTCAACGTCAGCTTGAATAGCAGCTTCGGCAGCGACAGCACGAGCTTCTTCTGCAGCAAGTGCAGCGTCATTACTCACTACATAGCCAGCAAAAGCTGCGTCGTTCTCTGTATCAACCGAATTGATCAAGGTAACGATTTCAGCGAAGCTATCTTTGTCCGCATCAGCTGCGTTCAAGATTGCATCAACACGAGTCTCTTCAGCCTGAATCTTATCTTCAAGCTTCCCGAGAGTATCGTAGCTTTCTGCAACATCACCCTTGAGGGAAGTCTCAAGCGCAGAGTCAGCTGCAATACGAGCTGCTGCTTCTGAGTCGATGTTTGACTGTAGCGTGGTGTCAGCGCTACTACGGGCCGAAGCCTCAGCAGTAACCGCTCCTTCGCGATCAGCAACTTCCGTGGCGAGGTTCGCAGTTAGCACACCTTCAGCAGCAGTGGCGCGAGTTTCCTCGTCGTCAATGTTGCTCTGCAGTGTTGTATCAGCGCTGGCACGTGCTGAAGCTTCAGCGTCGATGTTGCTTTGGAGCGTATTGTCCGCAGAAGACCGAGAGCTAGCTTCAGCAGTAATAGCCGCTTCGCGGTCACTTACTTCAGTTGCCAGATTAGTTGTTAGTGTTGTTTCAGCCGCAAGCGCACGCGCCTGTTCAGCTGCAATCGATGCTGCATTGTCATCCCATTTTTGCGTAACTTCCTCATGAAGTTGGCGCAATTTTACTTGTGTAGCCATATTTATATATTTCCTTATTTGTTAAGCCGACAAGGCACCCCCAGCGTAATCGACAGGGATGCCTCATCGCGCACCTAGTTAAACGTAGTATAGTAATACCGTGTCTTCGATTTCCGGGGCAAAGAAGAAGAGCAACTGCCCCTCTTCAGGCAAAAGGAGATAATCTCCATCGTCACCTTGTTTTTGCACCAGCCCATTTAACGTAAGTATCACCGCCTTATTTTGTAACATGGTGTCGAGCAAGAACTCAACGCGGCTACCGTCAACCTGTGTTGTCAGGTCAAGAACCTGTAGACTGCCTGTAACAGCGGCCTGTTGCACCTTCTCGAATTCCGGTACGGTTACGCGACCTACAACACCTGTCGGTTCAAGCGGCCTCATTCGTGCGCTTTGTACGGTTTGTGCGCTATATGGTACCGCCTGCTTCTTTACTTCGGCCTCAAGCTCGCGCATCATTTGGTCGACAATTTGGTCATTCCAGACTGTCCCAGTGTGCGCACTTCCTAGCTGTACAGTTGTCTCTACTTTGGTGTCAGCCTCGCGCGTGAAGAAGTCTGTCGGGCGTGTCCAGCCGCCGTGTTGTACGGTCCAGACTCCATTATCGGCAGTGTTCGCTTGTGCCGTAAGAAGAACACGTGCACCAGGTCCGGCAGCAATCCCGTCAATGATTTGCGTCCCATATAAGAGGAGGTTTCTTTCCGTCTCAACGGCTAATACTGTAACGGCCACAGCAAAACTATAAGCCGTTTATGCTCTCCGTAAAATCACATATAGTGCAAAGCTATAGCAATTCGAAGTGGACAAGGTCGTCGAATGAGTTGTCAGCGGTCTTAAAGTCACGGTCCCAGTCCCCGCCCCACCGCAGCTTTATTCCCATGTTTTCTGCCACGCCGAGTACATACCCAGCGAAGAGCGTAAATCGCTCCCTGTCTTCCCAGTCGATAGGATAAGGCGCTACGTCTACAGCTTTAGATGGCGAGGAATTATGCTTCGAGTCAGGCCACTGTACTTGCGACTTACCTTGGTCGTACATCTCCTCTTGATCGGACTCATTCCTGTGCCCAACTAAGATTGTGTTGTCCACTGTTTCAATAACAGTGTTGAACACCTTCTGTATGCGCTCGTCGCACTCCGCGAGCTTGGTTGCGCTTCTTTTGCTGTATCGCGGCATCACTCGCCTCCAGGCGGTGGGCCGTCCCAGAACTCATTGCTTGTTTGAGTCATCGCTTGCGCGTGAGTCAAAAAATCACCAAGCTCCGGCCTTTCTTCGCTAAACCTGGCTGTCTTTTTCGTGCCGTCAGTGCTCGTTTTACTGCTTTCACTGTCTGGAGTATCAAGCGAGGAATCTACAATATAATAAAATTTCATCACCAGTCCCCGGCCGCGATCGCTGCGGCTTCTGCACTGCTTAGCGTCTTGTTGTAAACTCTGATGTCACTCATCGCGCACGCCTGATGATAGTTCTCAGTTCCGTTGGGCGCTTTTGCACAGCCGAAACTTAACCGCGTGTTTGCCGTCGAAGAAATATGCGTATTAACCACAGTGTGTGCGCCTGCTCCTATGTGTAATGACGCCACCTCAACGCCGTCAAAATAGACATACATATAGCCGTCACTTACGCTTACATCCGGGAAGGTCACGACAACATTTCTCCAACCTGAAGTTGGTACCGCGCTTGTTTTGGTCGCCTTGTAGCCGTTGTAGCTCTTTATCCAAAAGATTTGATTGGAGCCCGAAGCATAAACGCCCATGCCCTGAGACCAATTCGCGCCGCCTTTCCACCAAGTTTTGTAGGTACCGTTTGTGGTCGATTCGTCTTTAAGCCATAAGCTCAGACTCCACGTGTTTGGAACGGAGTTAAAAATATCGCCTATCGCTGTTGGTGTGCCGCCAGAGTCCACGAGCAAAACATATGCGTCATCCGAGACACCATCAAATTCTATCATTGCCGGCGTCCCGTTTTCCGTCGGTCCGCCAGCGCTTGAGGTGACACCGGACATCACCATGTCTGTGTCCGCCGTTGCCGCTAGCCCGTAATCTGTCTCGGCCGTTGTCGAGCCCTCATTCATTTTCCACCAATGGACAAGATTCTCGGCAGCAGTCACGCTTGATGCTGATGGCATATCTGTCCCGCCAACCTTTGCAATGCTTGCTTTGGCTACCCCGTTAACCGCTTCGATACTTGCAGCGGCAACTCCGTTTAGCGCTTCAATATCAGCCATTAGGCGACCTCAATTACCGTGCTGTCTGGGTCGAAGTAAACTGTGTCTGCGTCTATAGCCCAGCCTATAACCTGAACAAAGTCCCCAGCTGTGGACGGAGCCGTCTTCGTTGGAGGACCTCCGGTTCCTCCGTCAGTGTAAATAACGTCGCCCGCTATAAAAGTAGGAAATGTTGCTGCGTCTTTAGCAAAGCCCTTAAGAAGAAACAGCCCGGTTCCGTCTGGGGATATATCCTCTGCCGCCATTGCTACTGCTCGGGATGTAGCGGCTACCGTTGCGACAGCTTTCCACATTTTGCTGTCTACTGGTTTGTAGTAAACAACATCTCCTCGATTAAGTGCCTCGCCTGCTTGAAACGAAGCAGTTACCCCTGAGCAAGTTTCGTCAGCAGGGCTAGAATCAAACGACAAGCCAGCGTCAAATGTCTTAACCCCGGTAAATGTTTGAGTGCCAGTAAGGTGAGCGGTATCCCCATCAAGATACGCCGAAGCTATTACTGACCCCTGCCACGTGCCGGTTCCCGTTACTGACTTATTGTTGAGATCTAAGTTGCCGCCCAGCGCGGGGTTAACGTCGTCAACGACTGCAACCAGTCCGAGGTTCGTCTTGCCCCAAGTTGTTGGATCTGTATCAACCGTGACCGCGCCGTCATCGGTTATCTGCCACCGTGTATCCCCGTCCGCTGTGCCCTCAGAAATGGGAACAACAACATTCGGCTGAATCGTCGCCCCTGTTGCATAATCAGAGGGTCGCGTCCAAGTGTAGGGAGTCTCCACGACGACCCAAAGTCCATTCTCGGCGGCGTCTGACTGTCCAACAAGAAGCACACGGTTTCCCGCGCTTGTGGCTACACCGTCAATTGTGTGTTCTCCGCTCCGAACCTGATTAGTGGTAGCGACAACACGAGCAACTTGTAATACATTCGTTGTACCACCGCCTGGGGTGGTAGGTACTGAAATACCCATGGGGTAGTCTCCTTGTGCCGGAAACTATCCCCGGCGTAGATAAAATATAGCAGTTAAATCTGCAGGGCCACCATCACCGCGAACCCAGAATTCTTTTACTTCTGCTGGCCCTTCGTATTCTGACGCAGCAGCAAGGATAAAATAGTTCTCGTCTGCCGTGTAGTCCTCTTCGAGCCAGTACACTCTGATACTGTTGCCGCCTGATGGCTGCTCGTTGCGAATTTGTAGGACGCTAGTCGGCTGCGGAGCCGATCGATGCACGCGCGCAGCGTCTGCCGAAGCAGGAGCTGCTACCGCACTGTATCGCACAGTTCGTGGCTGATGCCCTCGTAATCCTAATGCCGACATAGCGCCTACCTACCTTTATCCCTTTTGTCCGTTGAGCTGTCCGATGACGAGCACATTTGCGATTTCGCCTGCTCCGCCACCAATCAGATCAAAGCCAGTAACAGTCTTTGACGATTCGTCAACAGTAACTGCGCCTGTCTCTTCTGTGACTAAAACAGCATAACTTACGTTTGCCATTTGCTTAGCCAAAGTTACAGCTTGTGTACCACCTGAGACGGTCACAAGTTGATATTGAGATCCAACACCAGCTGCATCAGCGGCAGCGACGTAATCAATGCCCTCAGCAGCGAGAATTGGAATGTAATCAGATAATTTCCTTGCCATGTTTCTCTCCTTTTATAGAACGAGGAAAGGGGGCGAAAGATTGCTCCTCCGCCCCGTCCTCTTCTACTACTTTACTGCTTAGGGTGCGCCTACAAAGTCAGCTGTGCGTCCGATGTTGCGGAAGATCACGTTATGGCGAGGCGTATAAAGCTTCGGCGTACCGTAAATCAGTTGCATCCATCGAATTGACGAGTTGATAGTCGCTAATGGTACTTTGACCATAGGAGCCAACTGCGCAAATGACATGTTGCTTGCATCTTGTTGGAACAAGTAACCACTTGTGGTTCGAGGCAATCGTGTATTGTCGTCGAGAATCGGAGTTGCTGGGCCTCCAGATGCAACACGTTTGATGAATCGAGATGTACCAGAAGCACCACCACGAAGCGTACGATACAATTTGTAGTACGTCGTTGTGCCAGTTCCACGAGTGACTTCCATCTCAACTTCATTGGCACTGTTGACTGTCAGTTGATTTGACTCAACTGCAGCTGCAGAACCACCAGAGTTGCAGGCAGAAACTGCCCAGTAGTAATCACCTTGATCATGATCGCCAGTGCCAACAGCCCAAAGAGCCGCAGGGCCAGCACCCATGTTTGGCTGAATGGTCCAAGTTGGAGCACCTGGTGCAGTTGCACCAGCATCTGCTGCCGGAGCAACACCACCGTCGTCGATAAAGACGTCAGAATTGAATCGAACATCACCAGCTGGGCTAGTAAAACCGTCGATATCAAGGCCGATCATCCCATCGCGCTTTTGGGTGAGGTCATAACGTGCTTTCGGGAAGAAGCTCTTCACGAGGTCAGACTTCACTGCAGGGTTGATGTACAAATCCGTAGGGATACCAAATGCAGGAGCATTCTGTACGGTCAACGCAGCGTCGATTAGGTTGTCTTCTGACAAAGGTGCACCACGTAGATCAATGATATGATCAGCAGGAGCGCCGTCCGTAATCAACTTGTCAAAGCCATCAAACTCAAGCTCGTCGATGCTGGAATCACCAGTGAACAGTGACTTCTCAAGCTGACGAAGGAGGTACATGGTACCAGCGACAGTCTCTTGTGCAATGACATTACCGTGTGCTGGTTTCACCAAGCTCATGACATGTGACACAATTCGTGTGGTCCCGAGGAACTTCACGACTGCATACTTACGGTCATAACTTGCGTCAGTTTCAGAAGGTAATGCACCCTCCGCCATGAACGCGCCTTGTGCGCCTGCACCGTATTCGGTGATTTGATTGTATTCTTCCACAGTATTGAACGCAGCAATCTTAGGAATCGATTTCCAGAGTTTGATGTGCTCCATGCGGTAGGTTGTGTTTTTCAGGGTGCGTTCCAGAGATTCAACTCGAAGCGCGAAACCTGATTCGGTTCCTGCTGCAGTTGCATCTGCTGAAGTGATCGCGTCACCTGCGTTTAGTGCTTTTCGTAACTGGCGGACGTCATCCATCGTTGCGCGACCAAAGCCGTCACCGCGAGAGTAGTCTTGCCAGGAAACCATTGATTGAAATTGGCTATCCATTTTTATCTCCCTTATTCCTTACGGACCTAGTTCAACGATGACTGACGGTTACGGCGAAAGTTAGCTAAATCCTGCATCAATGCAGGGCTAACACCACCGGTCGTCTCCACCTTCGCGGTCGCTTTAGTTAGATCCTCGCCACATGGTGCGACGAGAGGCTCTCCCTTAGTTACGCGCTCCTCGATCATTGCGTCCAGCACGTCGAGAATTTGTCCTTTAGTAATTTGTTCTTCAGCGGGCGCTGTGCCTGCATGAGATTTTTGTATGATTTGATTGCTGCTCGCAACACTACGACGACCACTAACTGGTTGGCTTAGTACGCCTTCCAAGGTGTTCTGCAACCCTTTTACAAGTCCATTCGTAGTCAATGCCAACCGACTGGTATCGAGCAAGCCCTTAGCCAGAACAAGATTGACTTCGCCTTGGTGTGAAGAAGACTTACGTAGCTCTTCGCCAACATTACCAAGTGCTTTCTCAAGCTTGCCTACAAGCTCACCTAGAGCATCAGAGACGTCGATAGCTTTTGCAAGCGCACCGTCTTCTTCTGCTTCGATAGACTTAGAAAGATCTTCATCTGCATCAATGATGACTTCGCCCTTCAAAAGCGCAGCAAGTTCACCTTGCTCATCTTCCGAGGCTGCACCATCAAGAGATTTACGCAGAAGATCTTGTTTACGAGCTTCTGGCGTCTCACTCTTTGTGATCGCTTCAATCTTTTCTAGTGACTTGAGCAGGTCAGCTTCAACAACTGCTGCCTTGTCCATTTCTTTGTCGCCTTCGTCTTCTGGGCGAGAGACCTTTACGTCCTCGTCAGGCAACTCGGCCTTCTTTGCTTTCTTGGTTTCTTCTTCACCAAGGATTTCCATTTTTGCTTCCATTGTTACTCTCCTGGGGTCAATGCCTATAGCGCCCCTCTCCGTATCATTTCGAAAGTGAGATCCAGGATACGACCCGCTGTCGAGCCGCTGACCCCCGGATACCGAGACGTGATGAGATCAAAAGCCTCACCGCGTGTTAGTTTCGCGTCTAAGTCGGATGACTTATACGTTGTATTCTTGAGCTCACGCTCTAGAGATTGTGGTGTAATGATGCGCCCTGCACCTTTGCCCGACTTCGGACCTTGTGCTGCAGGTGGCGTCGCATCTGTTCCCATTGTAAGGGACTTCTCTTCGTCAGGTTCCTCTGCTGCAACAAGTGCCTTAGCAAGGAAGCCAAGACTCGTATCTGCGTTTACAGGACAGTGCGTAATGGCAACGTGCCGAACCAATGCTTTTGCTATGGTCTTTCCGCTGCCCCCTGCACGCTTCTGGATTTTTCCCTCTATTGATTGCCCAAGCTGTCGAGCCCCGCCCGCCTTCTGGAGTGCCATTGCAGCGGACCATATCTCATCGGCAGGCTTGTGCCCTTCGAGGAGATACCCCTCGGTCCAGTGCAAATTAGCGTGCGCAGTACTGCCATTCGGCAGGCGCTGCCCCTTTTTATAGTATTCGACTTTTGATGGGAATCCGACAATGTCGCCAGTCTTACGACCGTGGTTATCGTTGAACCAGCCCTTGGACATGAAGTACTTCCAGTCTAGGCCGCGTTGTAGGATCACTTCGCCGTCTTGGTCACGTGTCTCAGTGGAGGCAATGCCTCCGAAGCGTCGACGTTCACCCTCGGGTGCGTCGGCCTTCTCAAAGAAAGAGACGGGTGCATAGTAGTGAAACGACCCATCCTCTTTGATACTTTTGGTGATATCATCACTCATTTGTTGCTCCGCTTTGGCCTTAAAACAAAAGGGCACGACGCCCTAGATGTAATTCACCATCCACTGCATCGTGCCCCTAAACGGAATCCGTCATCAGAATCATAAACTGAGACCTTCCCCGACCGGGCCGTACCACTTACTCTATTACAGTTATTTGTGGGGCCACGTCAAGTTATGAAGACGCAGGAATAGTGAGGGGAATACGTAAAGGTGCACTCTCTGTGCTCTTTTCTAGCGTCAATGGCAGTTCAAGCTGGCGCTTGCAGTAATAACAATCCAGCCGGCAAGTGCCATCTTTGAACTGTACTTGGCCCTTAGGTCGCAATTTCATCGTACCGTCTGCCGCCTTTTGCAGCACCTTATTGCCGCAACCGGGACATCGAATGGTCTCTACAACATCTGTCATGCGTTGCCCTTCAAACCCCAAAATTTCCAACCTGCCCCAGAGGGAACCTTGTTTTTGTCGTTTTGTTGCTTGTAGTCACTTGCGTCCTCGTAACCCTTTTGCTTTGCCCATACGTGATCACACGCAGCGGACAAGGAAGCAAACTCTTGTGCGTCAAAGCCATCCATGTGGATGAGGTACGTATCGTCTTGAACCTCTAGTGTAACTTCGCCAATCCCGCGCTTGCGCACGGTGTGACTATGCCCCGTTGCAATTGGACCATCATGCGCAGGCTTAGGTGCACCAGCAGACTCACCTAGTGTCAGTTCAGCTGTACCCTTAGATACAACATTGGGCGCTTGTGCGATTGGTCCTCGGTAGGAAGCAACAGAAGGCTTATTTGCCGGCAACATCAGGCCGTAGAGTTCTTTTACTGGTGTCCCGTGTACTTGTGCAGCGTGGGCAGCAAGTTCCTTTCGTCGCCGGGGCGCTTCTTCGCGGGCCTCTTCTTCTGCCTCTGCGCGACCTTCAAAGTCCGAGACCTCTTTTGCCGCTTCGTTTGGTGCTACAGGAGACCCAAACATCAAAGAGAGCCCCGCCTTTCGCTGCTTCATGGACTGCCAGCGATACGCAAGCTCTTCTTCTGTCTGTAGTGTGCCCTCAAGCATCTCTTTACCGATCCCTGAGTCCGTCTCTGGTTTGAACTGTGTCGGCGCACCGATGAGTACGTTCAGCCCTGCTGCGCCAGAGTGCACAGCTCTGTTGCCCATGATGCTCTGCGCCGCTCCGATTTGTGGCACAAGACTACCTGACTTTGCTTTTGCAATATCTTCATGTTGCGCCGCAACTGCAAGTAGCGCGTCAGCAAGGATCGCGTCTTCTTCTTGTAGGTGTGCTGCGACTGCTTTGACGAGTGCTGCCCCCTTCTCTCGCAGCTCACCTCGCGCTGCCTCGATACGAATCTTCATCACTTATCTCCGAATAGGGTATAGTTGAGCTTATTATGTGCTGCGACTGCAAGTCGCGCAAATGTAGATAACGTATTCTTATCTTGCGCCAGGATGCGACCACGCACACTACGATACAGATCGATGTCCTTGGTAATGCGCATTAGCCGCTGCAGGCCGTCAACCTCATAACGCCACTGTGCGCTGAATGCATCCATCCCTGGACGCCCCGGAACATACACACGGAACTTTGCACCCCTGCGCACGAACTCGACGCACGTTGTTTCCGCAGGGCCCGCGTCTACCAAATCCGGCGTGATGTCATTACCAGCTGCACGGAACATGTCTAACTCGTGGGATTACCGTAAACGACGTAGCGCCCTGAGATGCTTGCAGACGCGCTAGGATTCGTAATGCTGACACTTGTTAGCGTCGCTTCCATCCAACAGCGTGCCTTTCGTCCTGATGTCGTGTCAGCGCGCACGAAGTTGAATGTGTCAGCACCGCCGTTGAATACCACATTGAAGTCATTATCAACCTCGATGTAAATCGCATAGGCTGATGTCACGTCACCGAAGGACAATGCTTCGGTGCTTGACGCATCAATACTAAACACACCGCCGGTCATTCGAGTCATGTTTGTCACGACCTCTGTGTTTAGCGTCTGGTCAGGTGTCCACAGGCCATCCTTTCCTGCCGAGTCCTCAGTAATCTTTGTCCATACAAGGTTTTCAATTCTCATCTTTTTGTCCTCACAACGTGATCTCTATGACACGTGTATCATCATCTAGGCTCTTTCCTACAGCGCCGCCTTCTACGGCATCACCGGGAGCTACAGTTGCTTGCGCCTGTTCTTTTTCAGCCGCAATTTCCTCGTCCACCTGCTCAGATGTTCCTTCTGCGCCAAGTTGCTGCTGCAGTAACAAATCACGACGAGCCTGCATCCAGTTTGGATCATTGATGACCTGCCCAAGACCAGAAGGTAATGCAGGCAAATCATGTGATGCTCGAATCTCATCCACCATCATATACGTACGTACTTTTTGTGTCTCCAGGTCTGCCAGCTCTTTTGGCGTCATTGGAGATAAGCCAGTGAACTCTAGCGCAAAGTCTGCGTCGAGCGGCCAGATGACGTTCTCATTAAAGATCTTAGACAGAAACCGGAGTAGGGGCTGTAGGCCCTTTGCTTTCGACTCTGTGATCTTGACTTTGTTCGCGGCCTCGAACATTGCCTTCTGTCCGCCGCCTCCGTACTTGAAGTTTACCTCAATTGGATCCATCCCAAAGATAGAGCAAGCAACCTTGATCAAGAAATCCATCCAAGCGGAGAATTCCATATCGCGGTTAGTCGGGTGCATATTGATCCACTGTAGATCTTCTGCGTTCACAATGGGTGTCCGCCATGCGTTTTCGACCCCGGAAACCAGTTGATACCACTGACGTCGAAATGCGCGCAGTTGCTTCTCAGGAATTGCGCCCTTGATGTTCAGTAGACCCTTTGCAATGGAGCCCTGAGAAAACTGTCGACCATTGTACTCCATGCCATAAAGCAGATAAGTGATAGTTTGCACCATCATCTCCGCCTCAGCTGTTCCGTATCCATGTGATCGAATATCAGACCGTGGATTACGAATGCCAAAGACCATCTGTGCCCGTGTAAATTCTGCGACGACTACATTGTCATAGATCTGTACGCAATATGGCTTAGTCATACTGTGATTTGGTGCAAGGCTCGCAGAGTCAACATATCGGACTGTCGACGGATCAACAGCATACCACTGTGAAGGTCGACCACGTCGGTCAGGAACAATTTCCATGTTGACCTGGTCATACATAAGGCTGTCTTGCACAACCTTACGCAACAAATGCTCAAAGCCACCACGCTCTCGTGGGTCCTCAACAACAACACCCGTCGTCAGCAGTAGCTGTTCAAAACGTTGCATCTCAGCACGTGCTGCACGACTCGGCGTCTTATGTAACTCACGCAAGCGCACACGAAATCCAGGTTCATGTGGTGGTGTCTGTTGCTGACAAAAGTTCCCAACTTGATCGACACGCGTCTTGATAATGGCGCGCAAGATAGGCAGACGCCAAACCATGGACTGCAAAGTCCCATATGTAATGGCACTCGGCTTATCTTTGTATCCCAACTGGTCAACGAGAGCGAACGGGTCCCAATAGATAGCTTCAGGATCACCATCAGGCTCACCAGGCATATTAGGCCCACTGGGCATCGCCTTCTCCAACGGCATGTCACGCAAAGGTGCACTCTGGACCTCAACAATAGGAGACCCAGAAGGTGTTGCAGGATGAGGCATCGCGTCTTCTACAGGATGCGCAAAGGGCTCAGTAACAGTAGCTTCACTTTTGTCTAGAACATCTTCCAGACGGTCAAGCGCTGATACTGCAGCCTTTGCAGCAACGCGGAGAAGACGAGAGCGCAATGGGCTTTCGTCGGCCATGAACTACTCCTAGTCGAAGTACAAGTCTTCTTGTGATGGTGGCGTCAAGGAGTCACGCACAGACTTTGACATCTGTAAGCCAGATGTAGCCTTTGCGCTGTGTCCCTTCGCGATGCCACAGTCAGGGCAAACTGTGATTGCCTTTGCATAAGTAACATTACAGCTGCCGCACTTGTTCACACCATAAAGAGGCGAGTGATAGGGCGCACCAGTTTCAGGCGACAATGTGCCATCTTCCATTGCTTTTGCAATCTGTGCGTCCGCCATGTTGCTGTACAGAACTTTTGATCCAGCACCTTGAGACCAAGTTGCTGCGTCCGTGCCAGTCATTTGCACAGGATGCAATGCATTAGGATCTACAGGCAGCTCTTCTGCCTTCTCTAGCTCTTTCATGTCACCATCTGTCGCACCGCCCAAGCCGCCAGCGTCACCGGAGCCTTCGCTCTCTCGCGCCAGCATATGAGCAGACTCAGGATTGCCTTCGTGCATCTGGTCTTTGACAGATACATCATCCTCAGACAACTTAGTCTCTTTGCCGCCGTCAGATCCTACATTAGGTACGCCCGTCATGCTTTCTGCCTTCTGGACGTCCATCTCCATTATCGACTTAAATGTGTCGTTCATCTTATTCTCCTCTGCTGATTTTTTCGTCAGCATCTTATCCGGGTCTTCAACCTCGATCTTGAATTTCTTCGCAGCGGCTAAGATACGCTGCCAAACTTGTTTACGCTTTACCGGCGAATAAACACCACCGTGTTGCCTGAAGTAGCTCAAGGCCGCACGCACGTTCTCTTCTTTATGAATTGGGTACTTGAAACTTTCCGGGTCCGCATAATCAGCCCGCACAGTTGCACCGGTCTCTCGGTGCGCCTTCGGAGGTGTCTCATGTGACATAACTAGCTTTGCCATCTTTAGCACCGCATAAGCAAGAGGCTCTTCGCCATCTTTCCCTTCTTGTCGTGCACAGGTTCCTTCCCAGGTAGCGGTGACTCATGATGTTCATGATGCGTGTGCAGATGCGGGGTCTTTTTGGCTGTCTTCCCCGTCGGCTCGTGGTCCTTGTGTATCTTTCCCAGAATTTTCCAGGTTCCGTCTGACATCTTCATTGCACGCACAAAACCGCCCCTGTCCTGAGAGAAGTGTACACGAACTGCGCCAGCAGGCAACGCACGTTTAGAATCTCCCATTGTTTGCAGGATAGGGTCGCCTTTACCACGCTGCGTCAGCTTATGTGGAATCTTCGGCACCGCCTTCTTTATGCTGTCCGCTGCATCCATTTGGCGCACTAACTTGCGTGCCCACGCTTGGCCAGCGTCACCGCCCCATAAAAGCCACGCAACATAACCCTTGTCATTCCACGGAGTTCCACGATTTTCAGGATTGATTGCTTTGTTCTTCTCATGCCGCGCAAAGAACCGGTTCATCATTCGCACTGTTTTAGGGCTCATGGTTGTTCGGTTCTTCAGGTTAGCAGCGCGCTGTACACCAGAGCCAATACCTTGCTTGCCCGCCTCTGCGGCCGTAAGACCGCCACGATTTGAGGGCGAAGCCTTCTTTCGAAGCTCCAGTCCACGCGTCGCTGCTGCAACCACCGACTCCGGCGGCTTGAAGTTGATGTGGTCATACTTTCCGGCCTTTTCCAGAACGAGCGATTTCTTCGTCGCACGCGGGTGTCCACCGGGGAGCAAGTCGTTGTCTGTGGTGTACTTCGGGTCTTTGGGCTTGCCTGTCCGGAGCAAGCGTAAAAAGTGGTTTACCCTGGCCATCGCCCATTGTGCCCGTGTCATTCCGGGCCGATGCGAGGTAGAGAACGCACCCGCGCCTCGACGATAAACTGCCTTGAGCGCACGAAGTGTCGCCTTCTTCGCTGGTGCATCCACCTTCTCGTTGTGTTCTTTGGCTTTGTTTTCTAGTGCTGTGGTTGTGGCGGCGTTGAACGTGATCTCTTTTCCGCCTGCCGCTGAACCTTTGGGGTTCTTCTCTGAGCCGGTTCGTCGCTCTTTCGGTAATGCTAAATGCCCTTGATGTCGATCATCTGCTGTCTTGGCCTTACGCAACGGACTTACGCGCTCCTTCTTCTTTCGCCAGAATGCGAGACTGCGCTGGAACACAGCCCGCCGTTGTGCCTGCTCCAGCCCACCAAGACCCTTGAGGTAATCTTGCATCTCTTTACGAAACTGTATTTCAGTAGCACTTTGACGTAATCGCTTATCGACCCCCGACGAGATATTACGCTCTGTTGTCTTGTCTAATCCTAAGTTCTTTACGACAGCATCAATATGCAGCGGTGCGTTTGTGTGCCGTAAGAGCAAGTCGCCGCGCCTTTTAGGTGGTGTCGTCGGGTCAATGTCACGAGGAAACAACGCAAGACCTTGCTTCACAAAGCCGCCAATGCGTTGGCCGGCATGTAGGGGCATTCGCGCTTTAGCCATGAATAACTTATCTTTCTTCTTTGTCACAAGTTGTTCCTCTATCGTCCGCCAGTGTAGAACCCTGCGGCTGGTGCACCAAAATGATCACCACCAGTTGTGCCCTCAGGCCGTGCAGTCCCTGGTTGCGCAGCAGTATCACGCATCACATCACCTGGATGTCCGTCTACCAAGCGGGCATTGACTATCCGTGGGTGTCCACGGCCATCAGGTTCCTTTCCGAGTACGTACTCATCCTCCGGCAAGTAATCAGAGTGTTCTGGGTTCACTGTATTGTCCATGTTTCGTAGCATGTCTTCTAGTGCCTCTTTATCTCCGTCCTCTTCGCCAAAGGAGAAATCAAAACCACCAAACTGGAGCGCACGTTCGCATATCCAATTCGCCATCGGCAAGTCATCATGCTCAGCGACACTAATGGCTTTGCCGTTGTGCACTGTGATACCTTGCATCTCTTCAATCCAATTCCCTATCAGCGTCCGACTGCGGTCGTCACCAACAGGCAACCGGTATTTCCGGTTCTCAAGCTGTAGACGCAAAGAAGGCAGCCCAGAGATCTGCTAATGCTTCGACTCGCCTGTGTGATGTAGACGTATAGGCAAGTCAGTCTCACGCATCAATTCTTCACCAAAGATGCGTTGCGCCTGGTTCGACTCAACAAAAATAACATCAGGAGCATAACGTTTACCCGCGTGCTTGATTAGATTCTTCTGGTCTTCGTAGCTAAGCCCGCGCTCTCTGTAGATGTCCAGAATCCAACGATTCCCGTTTGCATCTGTGCCCATGATCCAGACAACGGTATAATCAGCGCCAACAGAAGAACTCAATCCAAAGTCTACGCCCACCGCAATAAATTCAATCCCAGCTTTCTTCCAGAATTCCAGGTCCATACCGAGCCGAACCTTAGGCTGCTCAACGTCTTCTGCCTCAAAGAGCATACGAGGGAACAGTGTAGAGCCGTCAGACACAGGCTTGCAAAGGAACTCTCGGGCAAAGCGCACACTGCCAATCTCGCGTCGCTTCTTGTCGAGTGTGAGCATATCATAACGTGCAGGCCAAAGTGGTTCCCCTGCGTGCTCACCTTCATCCTGCAGCGCGGGGTATCTCTGGAAGAAGTATTCGTTGTTTGTCTCAAGCTTCGCGTATAGGTCTGCCCGATGAAACGGTGTGCCTACAACAATAAGCTTCCCACCGGGAATCACCATATTCGAGATTGCCTGAAAGAAGTAATCAATCTCTTTTTGCCTGATGCGCTCACTGTAGGCCGTCTCATCATTGAGCCCATCATCGATTACTGCCCAACGGGGATGGCCACCACGGACCTTCGTCCCGTAACCGCGCGCATAAATCATGCTCCCGTTTGCGAACTGTAGTGTCTTCGTAGACCACCGCTTTCGTGCTTGTGGTGGCGGCAGAAGATGACGAAGCTTAGGATTCGTTTCTACCTCTGTCATGATATCATAGAGAATACGATCCGCTTGATCCTGGGAAGCTGAGAAGATGTAGCCTTTGTCCCCTGGGTATTTATGTGCCATCCAAATAGGGAAAGCAAAATCCCAGAAGAAGGTTTTACCGTGGTCACGCGCCGCATTGATGCAAATGCGGTCGTGCTCATTGACAATCTTTGACCAGTCTTCATGGTGACTCGCAATCAAGAATCTGCCGTTGTATGGTGCATCTGTAGGCCCCCTCAACTTCTCTGACGCAAAAAACGCAAGAGAGCGCTGACAGATCGCCTCAATCATGCGCTTATCTATCGGCTGTGGGTCCACGGTTTGACTTTAGCACATTTGATCATTTTATTAACCATAGGTTGGAAAGAGTATCAGTGTGCTACTTGACAAGGCTGTACTTTCTGACAAGCTCAATGCCAGCGGCTGACAGTCGCCAGTTGCGACTACCGTGATGAACCTTTTCCAGCAAACCTTGACGAGCCAACGCTCTTATGTGATCACGAGAAGTGCCCGTTGATCGCCATCCAAAGATCTGACACAACTCACGCAACGTCGGAGCAGGCAACCGCACTTCATCGCGCTGCGCAAAGACACGTAACACTTCACACTGTTTTGTAGTAGGCGACTGCATAACTTTGGGGTCCGGGGCGTGCCCCTTAGAAACACCCCTTTCCCACGCGCTCACAAACCCATACAACCCCTAGCGTGAGCAATGTTGCGTGCCCTAGCGTTCTAGCTACCAGGCGCGCACAGCTCCAAGGCGTTCTAGCTCCCACATTACTCGATAATAAAAACCAAATGTGCAGGCGCGCAGCGACCGAACCGGAAGCGCGGGAACCCACGGCGTGCAAGACTAGCAGGCGCACAGAAGCAGGCGCACCAAGACGACTGAGACCGTGAAGCAGGCGGTCATCATCACCGGCGCGGACAGCATCAGTGCACATGTCGACGGCGTGGTTACGAAACGACGAGTACGTGGAAACAGCCACGCGACGAAGCGGGCTCATTACAGTTCGTCATCTCCGAGGAAGAAGCCCAAGAGCATATAGCCGCAGACGAAACCGAGTACGATTGTGAACAGGCTTACGATGACCTCTCCGATGACTGATAAGATTCTACCCAAGGTGATACCTCCCGAAAAGAAACCCAACGAATAGGCCGAGTAGGCCGACCGCGCCGAGTATAAGTAACAAGTCTAATAAGGCCGAATGCGCATACTGACGACGTGGAGCAGCGGAAACGCGCACGCGAGGTAGCGTGACCTCTACGTAGCCAGTTCGCTCCACAACATCGAGCACGTCTGCGGGCAAGCTACACAGGAGTGTGGTCACATGTAACTCTCGCACGAGTGCCCGCCAAGTAACGCGGAAGATTTGAAGATACCGACGCACCACACATCACCGCATAAGTTGGTTTCGACACTTGGAACATGTAACGCGGTGGAGCTGCCCCGAACGCGCCATGTAAGCTGGGTTTGTCGGCGTCGCAGCTCCGCACGCTGTATTTCCGCCGCGCACATGGTGCACAAGTGGGCCGGTTGCTTCTGCGACATGCTCCGGAGGTGACAGCTCCGAAAACTCATGCTCGGGCAAGTCGTCCGCGTCGGGTGCATAGATCTCGGCGAATAGACCGTAAGTACCAAGCTCCGCATGGACCGCCTTACCGCCGACCACCATAACCGTGCGTTCCACTGAAACAGTGACAGTCTCACCTTCGTCATTCTTTTCCCTTCGTTGCTCCGTGCCTGCGATCAACTCCGCGACGTGTAGTGTGGGACGAACGCTGGATGCTTCCGCGCTTGTGCGCCCGAAAAACCAATAGTAGCCGGGTGTACTTGGCCACGAGACGGACCACTCTAGCCCGGACTGACCAACACGCGCCTGGCGCTCGGCGATGGCCGCATTGATTTTCTTCTTCAGCCCACCCCACGCACGCTTCGTCGGATATAGCACCTTGGTCCCGTCCAACACGAACACCTGGTCCATGACAGCCGACTCCGGGCTACCGACCAATAAGTCCGCACCTTTGTCCACGGCTTCCCAGGCCGAATCGTTCAAGTCGAGCTTCCGCGTCTGGGAGGGTGTAGGTGTCTTTGCGTGCTTCATCACGTACCGAAGCGCAGGGTCTAACTTTGTCGGAGCAGTCGTTGTCATAAACCAACGCTACCACTCACCTGAGTGGGTGTCAATTAACAGCGCCGATTTTTTACCGACACGTTTGCGCACTGTTAAATTTTCAGTAGACGTTTTGCATTCGCACCAAGAACTTTCTCAAGAATCGTCGGACTAAGGATATCCTCTAGTCGCTCTCGTATTGATGTACCAACACAGCGTAAACTGTGACGAGTGCTTTTCCAGGGCGACGGGTCACAACAGTCGCTGCCGAAAAGGATGCGATCTTGGTGCCTGGTCACAAACTCAGACGCACCTTCTCTACTAAGTGCCTCGAAGCCAGAGTAGGCAGAGACGTCACCGTATAAATTTTTGTGTTCGGACATGAGCCTGTCCGCCTCTTTCTCTCTCTGTGTCCACCACCCCCCGGCGTGTCCGATGAAATTCACAGAAGGAAACCGCTTGAGAGTGGCCTCGAAACCTGTGAGCCTTATTGAATTTGCCGCAAAGTGAATTAGAACAGGTACGTTGTATTCTTGCGCCACTTCGGCATAACTCCATAGCACAGGAGAGTCTCCAGCTGCTTTGAATTTCAGCTCGCCTATAAGTTTTGCTCCTTTCTCTATATAGTCCGCAATCATGCTAAGATCTTCGGGCGCAGCGTTAGCAGCAAACAAAAATCCCGGCGTGCGCTGCACGAATTGGTAGGCCGCTTCTGTGCCAGGAACGCCTACCTGCAGTCCGTTATCGTGTGCCTTGGACCCAGAAGCAGGAAGGAGCATTGTCAGATCAATACCCATGTCTTTTTGGTGCTGAATGAAATCCACACCTTTACGCCCGCGAAAGTTTAGGTGCTGATGAACGTCAATCCTCATACAATCGATGGTATCTAATGTCCTGTGATTCGTCCACGCTAAGCAGTGCAGCTGTGTAGCCGAGTAGCGTGATACCATGGACCTATGGGCACATCGAACATATGTTACCGTTGTGGCATCGAGGACTGCACGCGGGACGACTGCCCAATCGACCGTGCTATGTTACTGGAAATACTAAAGAAGCTGCCGCCAGTGACCGATGAACAGATACGCATCTACAAGCAGACAGTCGGCTACTGGGCCGCACTCTCGGAGCGTGAACGCCTGGAAGCGTGGTCTGCTTATGTGCGCATCCGTGCCGGGTAACTGCTACACACGTCCGTAGGCGTCGCGCAACCGCACGACATCATCCAACTCAGGCGTAGACACTTCCAAGACATCCGTCGTCTCGATTGCTTCCATCCGATGGATGAGGCCGGGAACAATGTGATAACGCGCGCCGGGTTCCATGATGATTGTACGCAAGGTATCTTCCGCGCAGCCAACCGTGAAGCTCAAGCGCCCAGATAACACGTAGATCGTTTCGTCCTTTTGCTTGTGATACTGCAGCGAGAGCTGGTCTCCCTTGAGGATGTGTAGAACTTTCCCTACGTATTGGTTTGTGTGTGCCCAGATGATCTCGTGACCCCAAGGCTTTTCAATACGTTCCGATGCGCTCATAGCTTCCATGTTACACAACTCTCGAATCTGCCGGGTCGTAGGTCTTGTAACGCTCACCGCTGAACTTCATCAACGCTTGCTTTCGTGGCTCTTTACCGTCTTTCGCGGCTCCAATATGTATCCAGCTCCCGTATTCGTAGATGACCTGGTCATAGGGCAGCTTGCTCTCGATAATCCAACCCATAACGCCACCCAGAGTCGGAGTGAACTGCGCTCGGCCTGCACCAAAGAGCACCGCCACTTGTGTCCCGTCCGGTCGTCCCACGAGTCCCATTCTGGCACCGATCACCCGAAAGTCAAACGCCAGGCCGAAACGATGGTAACTTGTGTTACCTGAACCTGGAATCGTCACATTCAGTTCCGGAACTCGGAGGCCGCTTGTTACTCGGACCACACCGAACTCTTCCCGAATTGGGTCAAGCAGTGTAGAGGCCGCACGCCGCAGGTTCGCCAATTGCGCATCGTCAGGTTGATTGCTGATGCCGAGTCGTACCGCCGTCGAAGACTGTGTAGCCTCCGCCAGAGTAAAGTACTTTGCGATTTTCATCAGGTGCCTTTTAGCACATTGTCGAACGTAGCAACCAGCATCCCTGCGCCCGCGTAATACCGCCAAAATAAGACACTGAACAACTGAGCAGGTCCGCACACGAGGGGCACA
>JAAHTH010001268.1_pt1 | contig 22680 bp, 20 predicted proteins | sample 6116091 | NCBI WGS metagenome assembly JAAHTH01 (sample SAMN13939990, study PRJNA603662) | sponge metagenome | isolation source: marine sponge | host: Mycale hentscheli | place: New Zealand | collected 2006 | reverse complement strand
AGCAGCACCACCAGCGACACCAGCACTAGCACCACCAGCACCACCAGCACCACCAGCGACACCAGCACCACCACCACCAGCGACACCAGCACCTCCAGCACCACCAAAGCAAGTGCCAATACCAGCGCCTCCACAGGTGGTAGCAAAACCACCAGCTGCTAAACCTACACCAGCCCCAGCAGTATACAAAGATATTCCACCTCATAGCATTGAACAGGAAAGCTCATCCAAAGATGTTCAGTTCACATATTGTCCCAAAGATGGTTGTGTTCCACCGACGGCTGAAGAAGGCAATTGTGGTGCAGAGATTTACATGGTAACTGAAGGAGGAAATATTAATTATTTCAAATTATGTAGTTATGATTGTCCAGATGTGACTAGTTTATGTCAGGGACTAGAATCAAATTGTAGTAAATACAAATGCTTGGTAAAAATTGCAAACGGACAATATAATGTAGCAAATACATTTATGTCTCGTGATGCAATGGTAAGCCAATTAGGACATCCAATATGTGAAAATTTAGAATGCTATAATCCAGATGCAGACAAACAGCCTCATATGTCCCAAGGACAGTTCAATAAAATGTGGAAAAAAGCTCATCATCATCATCACCATACTGGAAACAAAGGAGATTTACCTAGTGCAGATACTTATCCCATTCATCCCGAAACACAATTGCCGAATGATCCCAGTTATTGGCATGGAGGAAATCAGCCAGATGTAGGAGCAGCCACAAATTTGAATAAAAAAGATTTGAAACAGTGTAACTGCTCATATGTTGGTGCTGCAACAACATTATATCCGGATGCCATTCAAAAATGCAAGGCTGGAAAAGATAAAAATTGCGTATATATAAAGAGTGAATCAGATTCTGATTCAGATTCAGATGATGACGGACTTCATAGCTATCATCCTCATAAGAAACATCATGCTCACAAGAAAAACAAAAAACATAAACATAAAGGTTCAGGATACAACTGGTCTAAAACATATGAAAAACGTCAGTCAATAACTGGTATGTTTACAGATACAGGTGTTCCTGCCGCTCCTGGTTACTTGCTGATGTCACCAGGTCCTCACTAAATAATTATATTTTATTAAATTTATAATTATTTACCTAGCATATTGTAATGAACAATTGCCGGCGACGAACGTGACGGTATTGTATCGGCCCTCAATGACATTGAGATCATATGTGTATTTATAAATTTCCCATTCACTCTTATTAATACCTATTATATTACCTGAAGCATCACAAATAACAGCAGTCTGTGCCTCGTCATCTAGTGGTGGTGTATATGTATTAAATTCCAATTCAACAGTAGAAAATTTACTAAGATTAATAGCACCAGTAGGTTGTATTAACTTTGTATTAGGATGCAGATAGCTTGAGTCCAAGCAAAAATTATAACAATATAATCCATTGGAATTATTCCCACTGTTAGATTTAGTGTATTTTTCCATGTAGTCATATACACCAATTTCAAGTAAATTCTCTCTATATTTCCCATCAAGTAAAATGCCCAAATTTAACAAAATATCCTTTTGATTTTCTGGAGCATAATTACCTGTAATCTTAATTGGAGGATATTGATATGGTATACCAGTTGACCCTCCAATCATCCAGACAGATCCAGTAGGAGGTGTCCCGCATATATTATTAACACCAGGAAGCAAACTAGCAGATGGGGAAACGGTAGGAAACATACTAGTGTTTCCTGTCGCAGCCCAATTTATATTTCCTTTATTTACCCAATTATACCAGCTAGGAATATTTGTATACGTATCAGTTACATTTAAAAGAGAGTTTGGATTCAATGCACCAACACCAGTTTGTCCAACAGTTACACCATACCCGGGTAGTCCAAAATCCCCAGTTGTCGGCGCCGGCGCCGGCGCTGCGGCTGGGTCATATATAGCGCTAAAAATAGGTTTAGGTTTCCACTTATATTCCCAATTAGAGTAATTACTCCATTCATTCCTCAAATTAACATCGCTTCTTTGAAAATATAGCATCCAATCTGAAACCATTCCTAGAGAGTCAAGACTAACTTTGGTAGAACCAGTTGCTTTATGAAATTTATATTCATAGATCTCTTTAATTAAGTATTTTTGTGAGTTAGCAGCAAAGAGTCGGGATTCTTCATCACTGAGAAATGCATATGTGGATATAAGATGAACATCTGCATTCCATTCGTTTTTAGGCCTTCCAAGTTGCTTATAATTATCTGGAGTAATATCAGCTGTTGGAGGAGTCTGTAAAAATCTATAAAAATGCTGCCATGGATCATTAGGATTAGGTGCAACATATGGAATACTACCTATTGGTAATCCATAATATTTCGTGTATATTTTATCAGTGTTACTGCTTTCAAAAACGCTATTATAACCTTGACCAGTAGTAGTTGTAGGATTGGTGTTTTCTGAATTCACATCACGTATTTGACATATCTCTCTTACTGGTCTAAATGTAACATTGATAGTTAATTCATTATATTGCAATGCAATAAGTGGAAATGCCATTCTGCTGTTTAATGTAAACCAGCAGTCAAGTGGGATATATAGATGTCGTCCACGTATGGAAGGTTCAGCACCGACAGGACTATTGGTATAATATGCACTTGGATAATAACCATTATTGCTGGAATAATTAGCTGGATCATTAAGTTCAGTCACATTACCAATCATTTCATCAAGCAACTGTTTCTTAGAAACATCCCAGTCACGCTTAGCCTGATTAATTAAATACTGTCCGGAAAATTTCTGTAAAGTTTGTCCACCAACATTAATAGTAATTTCTTTAATCATCTGAAACCCGAGATTTTCAATCCATTTAAATTCATACGGCAGCCATGTACCACTACAGTCTTGTGGTGGTATAATAGGACTCCAAATGTTAGGTAGTGTAACAACAAGGCATGTATCTAATATAAGATCTGCGTATCGGGGCATTTTGAAAGAAAAAACCGACTCTTCATTATATTTAAGGACTCTTTGACCGTCAAAATCTACTCTAAATTTTTGTAGACCAAAGTTTGTATATTTTTTATATGTTCCTTTGAAAAAACTACATGTAGGATTACCATTTAATACAATATTTTGATTACCATAAGCAATTAAATTCAATAAACCACCAGGCATTATATTAAATAGATATATTTTATTTAATATAATTTGGAAACTTAATAAATTAATTTTAAATTGTTATAATATAAGAATGCCGGTTAAAAATACAACGAATACTGTAGTAGCCATATTATATTGTATATATGCTGTATTACTTTTAGCAATAGGTTTATATGTGGCAAATAAAATGACCTTAAAAACAAAGCGTTGTAAAATATTGAATGACGTATACAGTGAACTAGATGGCTCAATAACAAGCATAGTTCCGAGTCAATTAAATAAAACAAGTGCTACAACTGGTTGTGGTGACGGTGCAGGAGGTGGGAAAGGAATGCATGAATGTGCATTATTACGAGATTATTATATAAAAACCGCACATAATTGTTGTGCTGTAGGGGCTTACAAGAATTCTTTCGTATCTCTTTGTGCATTAGATAAATGTTTAGGTCAAGGTTTTAGATGTTTAGATTTTGAAATTTATTCAATAGATGATAAACCATGCGTAGCTGTATCATCATTGGCAACAGATCTTCATCAATTAGAACCAGTAACAAATTATTATATAAAAGAGTCATATAATTCAATACCGTTTGACAAAGTATTAACTAGATTAAAATTAAATGCATTCTCTTCAACAGCATGTCCTAATAACGAGGATCCTTTATTTTTACACTTAAGAATCAAAAGTAGTAGCATAAAGGTATGTAATGCAATGGGTGCAATGATAAGAAAGATATTAGAACCAGGTGGATATTTATTACCTGCAAGTGCATCATGTGGTGGTGGTGGGTGTGGCAGCAACGCGCTCACGCAAAATGTGGGAATGGTTCCATTAGTTGAGCTAATGGGAAAGATAATAATCATTGCTGATATTGATACAAGTTCAACATTTAGAGATGCACAAACAACACTGTTTGAATTTGTAAATATTATATCAGGAGGAACCTTTATGTCAGTAAATAGATATACTGCAATTAAAAATGGAGATATAGTTCAAAACGCACAATTAAATGAAAAAAATCTATCAATTGTATTACCTGATGTTTCTCCACGAGATGATAATTATGATCCATATGTTTGTTTCAATTCAGGTATCCAGTTTATTGGCATGAATGTTCAAAATTATGATGCTAATTTAGAATACTATAATGCGAAGTTTGGCGATGAAGGAAAAGCAATTATATTAAAACCAAAAGATCAACGTAGGGCAATATTAGAAACAAAGTCAATACAGAAGATAGATGCAACAAAAAATACAGGAAAACAGATAACACAAAACTATCTTGTGCCAGGAGGCTCTATTGTATTATAAATAATAATCTTATACATATAATTATCTGATATATATATAAGATAAATGACTATAAAATGCGATAATTTAACATATGAAGATTGTGAATTAGCAATATTAAGGAGTGCGGTTGATACTGCAGAGAAAAGAATTGCAAAACAGACTATTCATTCAGATGAAATTAAAAATATAATTAAGATAGTTGAAGATTTTCTTAAAAAGAAAAAACTTGTATGTTATGGAGGAACTGCAATAAATGCCTTACTACCCAAAGAGGATAAATTTTATGATGATGAGCTAGAGTTACCCGATTATGATTTTTTCTCTCCATCACCAGTAAAGGATGCAAAAGAATTGGCAGATATATATTATAATAATGGTTTTGCAGAAGTAGAAGCAAAAGCAGGAATGCATTATGGAACATATAAGGTATTTGTTAATTTTATTCCTGTCGCAGACATAACAATGATGAATAAATCATTGTTTAACAGTGTAAAGGATGAATCGGTATCAATATCAGGAATACATTATGCACCACCCAATTATTTGCGTATGGCAATGTATCTTGAACTATCACGACCAGAAGGCGATATTTCTAGATGGGAAAAAATTTTAAAAAGGCTAACTCTTTTAAATAAAAATTATCCAATAAAACAGCAGGATTGTAGAAATAAACATATTCAGAGAGAATTTCGTGGTGATTTAGATAAACAAAATGATATATTTGAGGTTACACGAAAGTCTCTTATTAATAAAAATGCAGTTTTTTTTGGAGGTTATGCAAATATATTATATTCCAAATACATGCCAGAAAGTTTGAAAAAGAAAATACAAAAGATACCTGATTTTGATGTTTTATCTGAGAAACCATATGACCTCGCAGTTTATGTAAAAGAGAGATTAGAAAAGGAAAAATTAGGAAAGGTAAAAATATATGAGCATGAAGGCGTTGGCGAATTAATATCACCTCATTATGAATTAGAAATTAATGGTGAAACCATAGTATTTATTTATGAACCAATAGCATGTCATAGTTACAATATAATAAAAATTGATACAGAACAAATACGAATAGCGACTATAGACACGATGTTAAGTTTATATCTGGCATTTTTATATGCAGATCGCGATTATTATGATAAAAACAGGCTAATTTGTATGGCGTATTATCTATTTGTTGTTCAACAAAAGAATAGGTTAAAACAGAAAGGATTACTGAGGCGATTTAGTATTAATTGTTATGGTAAACAAAAAACCCTAATGTCTATAAGAGCTGAAAAGGCAGAACAATTCAAAAAACTAAGTAAAAAAAGGAACACACGTAATTATGAAGAATGGTTTTTGCGTTATATCCCAAGAGAAGAGAGAAAAAGAAAAATAAAAACTTCGCATAGAAAAAATAAAAATGATAAAAAGAGAAATAAAACGCGAAAAAATAAATAAATAATTATATAATATCATTTTCCTTAATATTATATAAACTATACAGCTGTACTGACCCTTTTCATCACAATATTAATTGCATAAAATGTTATTGCATAAATAATACTAATAGTAACATAACCTACAAACGAAAAGTTGCTATCACTCTTATAAATGAACGGAAGAGCAGATTTTAAATATTTATGAGTAACCGGAAGTTGAAAGATAAAATATAATATAGCTAACATCAATGGAACATGCAATTCGTCATATAAGAGATCAACCGAGTTACTTTGAATATTACGAGCTTTATTCATTTCTAATAACCTTTCGGGATTTTCATCAGGTATATATTGTGGAACAGGAGGAGGAGGGACAAAGTTAGGCTGAACTTGCTGATCATTTACAATGTGCGTAGTTTCCATGGGAATATCTCTAGAAGGTAATTGTGTTGCTCCACTAGCACTAGCTTGTTGAATGCCGGCAACAAGCTTGTTAACTTCCTGTTGTTGAACAGGATTAGGCATTTGATTAGCTTGCACAGGCACAGAAGGAGGGGGTTGTACAACTTCTCTTGTATCCATAACAATATTTCCTCCACCTCCCCCTCCACCGGCAAGAGGCAAATCCCCTATAGAAGTAGTAGAATCATTCATTTTCTAATATATTCTAAAGAAGGATAGATTAGATATATTACGCAAATTCAATCGTTTTTTTCCCAGAGTTGTTATTACAATCAGTGGCTTCAGGTTTAAAATTATAACATTTATTATCAAACTTAAAAACCTTATCATTAACTTTTTCAAGTGCAGGACCTTTAAATACAATGCATTTTTTATCTTTACATGAATGTCTAAATATACATGCTAGACCAAGTCCCAAAATAATAGCTAAAATATATGGACTAAATTTTCCATTTATTAATCGTCTTAAATTCATAATATAAGATTAGATTACTTTTGAATAGGTATATTCAAAATTTTATTTAAAATAGAGCCTTCATTGTTCTCGCAGTCAACTTCTTCAGATTTAAATTGATAACACGTATCAGCTAAATCCTTAAAAAGTAATTTATCAATATTATTAGGTGTTGGGTAAACATAAACAATTTTATCTTGTGGTTGTGTAATGTATGTAAAGAATAATCCTAAAGCTAACGCAATAATAAATGTAGGAAAATTAATATTTATCATTTTATTATATATATAAAATGATAAAATTACTTTTTAACATTAAATTTTAATACATTTGGAGTCCCATCAATTTTATCACTAAAATGAGAGTTAAGTGTAAAGGGTTTTTGAATTAAGTGATATGTATCATCATCACTATTATAATCAACAGTAGATACTTCATATTTTTGAGACATGATCTTTTTATTAAGAGGCATAATATCATTTGTCAATATTTCAACAGCGTCAGTTAAAAATGTTTTATTTTCATTTTCTCTATATTTTTCAACAAGGGATTTAATTTCCCTAATTTTTGTATACAAAACAATTTCATTTTGATCTAAAATGGCTCTATCATCAACATTTTCTAATAATTGTTGTATATCAGCTTCAATAATATTTTTTAATGTGGTATTAGCTTCTAATTCTCCATTTATTTCTTCAAATTCAGCTAATCCCTCTTCTTCGGTATTGTAACCGAATAATATATTTAATTTAATAAGAATAATTCTAAGTTTTGTATCTTCAATAACAGAATTAATATTATGAAGCATTAAATTCTTATCAAGATTATTAGCTCGTTCAAGTTCTATATCAAATTTGCATGGATTAGATTTGTCGCCGCACTCAGCTTTAAGCATATTACCCTTTTGCGTGAAATCCATACCAACATTTCTTTTACATACAAGACATGGACGTTTAATTTTTTTAAGTTCTTCGCGTTTATCTCTTTTGGTGAGAGAATCATTATTTATAATTTTAACCTTTTTTTTTCTATAATTATCGTCATATTGATGTTTTAAACGATAGAATTCATTAAACGCTTCTAAATAATTTTGTTTTGCACTTTCAGTCATTATATATATTTAATAATAAAATATATATAATTATACTAAATTGTGATTTACAGGTAAATTAGTAAACATATTACCGGTTGTTTTTTGATTTGCCATTTGTAACTTTTTGATTTGGATTAAAACATGTTGATATTCACGTCTTTTTTTGGCTTCTCTTTCAATAGGAGTCAATCTTCCTTTATATTTATAGAAAAGAAATCCACCTAATATTAAAATAAACAATATAGCTAATACAACATTATAAATCCAACTAATATATAAATTTTTGGTTTTGTTACTGTGCTGTAATGCACCTTTTAAAAAAAATTTAACTTTTGACTCTACTAATCTAGGAGTTTGATCCATTTACAATTAAGTGTTATAATAAAGAAAAATATTATACATATTATTTATAATGGTATTAACAACAATTAGAGAGGGATTTGATAATAAAAATGATGAAAGTGGAGGTTCAAGTATATTTTTCTGGTTTAATATATTGACTTTAGTATATTTTATTATACAATATTTTAATGCCAAAAATGATAGTGAAAGTGATGATTCAGGAGGCCAAAAAACCGCAATGATTTGGTCCGCAATTTATTATTTATTGATAGGAATAATTATGTTTCAGCAAAATTATACAATAATGGCTAAACGTTGTGGAAATGCAGATTATCTTACAGTATTTTTAGCTACATTATTCCCCTGGACATTGATATTTGGAATAATTAATATTATATTAGTTACTATGCCTGGTTGGAAGGCACCATTTTCAAACACATTTGGATACTTATTTGCAATGATTGCGGGTGTTGGTCCTTTAACAATGCAATTATTCAAGGGACAGATGTTAAAGAATTTAGATACTCAGCAGGAAAACACATTAACAGCCGAACAGAAAACATCAATAGAGGCAGTCAGTCATATTTACAATGACCCTACATTAATTATTAATGAGGTAACACCTGAAAATTTTGATAACTTTTGGGACTCAATGGTAAGTGGTAATTTATTCAATAAAGAACTAGGCGGCGAAAAAGGCGTTCAGGGACCATGTGATAGTTTAGAAGATTGTAAAAATAGATTTAGGTCAATAATAATAATGAAGGATTTAGTAGCTACATTTATGTGGTATTGGTTAGCTGGTAATTTTACTATATCACAGACATCTAGTTATATTCAAGGATCAGAGTGTAATGTTTCAGCAGCTGATATGAAAGCGATGGAACAAATATATAAGAACCGTAAACAGAATAAGGCCGCTCAAGATGCGGTTAATAATGCTGTAGAAGGTAGTCAAACAGCACAGCCAAGCGGAACACTTGTTAAATCATTTTAATAAATCATTTCTGGTGTGCTTAAATAATAATGAACTGAAATATATGATATAATTGCAATAACAATACATATAAGCCACATAGGCACAACGGTTTTATTGCGATATCCTAACCCAAATGATTTGAAAGTATCATCTTGATTATAAATTAATTGTGGCTTAAAATAGTGAATAATATAAATTATTAATAAAAATAATACTATAGCAGATGTAGTGATGTGCTTTTTAATATATAGTTGAAACATAATTATATATAATTCTATATAATTATCTTTCATAACTTAATTAATTGATTTATTGATCACCGTCATTTTCTCCATAATCATCATCTTCTGGTAAATGTGCTAAAGAATATTCATCGGCTTCTATTTCATTGTCAATTCGGTCATTCATTTCTAAATCGCCCATAAAAATGTCTTTATTCATTTCACTGACAACACTTAGTTTATTAGCCTTCATTTCTAATTCTACACGTTTTTCAATGGCATCGCGTTCTTCGTCGTAGGTTCCCTTTACATATTGTGTTAATCCTTTTTGTAAACCTTTGCTCCACCTTTCTAATTTGTGTTTTTTAAATAAATTGTCAATTTCACGTTCTTCATCGGTTAAATCATGCAAAAATTCAGTAATATCATCTTTCTCTCGTTCCTTAGATCTAAGGACTCTTTCCATGATACTTTCATGATTGTAATTGATATGCGATTTCATATTCATAAAAATTTCTACATATGCAATCAATACGTTTGCAACTCTTTCTTGTAAAATGGATTTATCACCTCGTTTTATTTCAACCTCCGATATTTCTCCGATAGCCTGTTCACGTGTTTCTAATAATGTCATGAGAGAGTCATCTGTGCCTCCCTCTTCTATACTCTTCATAATAATAGGTTGCGTTTCAAGATCAAATACGTCTGAATTACTATAAACTATATATTGGTAGAGAGAATTATAAAAATAGTAGGTAAAAATATTATAAACAAGATCCTTTTCAAATATACTAATTAATCTCTCCTTACTATCTAATACATCGGCTAATAAAGGAGTATCTTGTGAAAGGTTCATATAATTTTGCATAACATCGGGGAACTCTTTCATTAGTCCCTTCAATGATGGAACATCATAAAACTGTAATAAGGGTTGATAGTATGTTTTAATTAGACCTTTAACATCTGTTTCATGACGATCAGAAAGTTTCCAATGACGAGGCACCTTCATTGACTTATAATCAACCTTATTTTCAATAATATTAGGGAATATATCAATAGTGTCTCTAATTATGTTTTGCATAAAGTTGATAATATTAAACATTTGACTATCATCAGACTTAACAAAATTATCGGTTTTAATTTCACTCCATTGCGAAACAGTTTCAATGAAATTTTGTATTTTGGCAAATTTATTTTTATGTATATTACTGTGTTTTGAAATAAATGAAATTATTTCATTTTTAAGTGTATCGTTACTAGTCATTAAAAAGTTTTTAAATTCTCTTACAGTATTATCTTCTTCCGCTTCTTTACTTTGTTGACGGAGTTCAAATCTGTCTAACATATTGATAAATAATGTGGTAAATTTACTATTAATTATTGTGTCATCGCCATTATCATCTATAAAACTTAGCAACTGTCTTAGTTTTTGAACCGGACTAATAACCTTGTTATTAGTATTGATTTGAACAATATTATTTTTATTTACAACCTTCATTAATTCAAATAATGAATTTTCATCAAAGGCCTTTCCTTGCGTTTTAAGTAGATCAATCTTTTCCTTAATACTAGCGCTTGTTATAAAGCCAGTTGGTTTTTCCATACATATTCTTTGTAATTCAGGGTTAATAGGCAAATTATTATTAAATTTACAATATACGATAAATGCTCTATAAATAGTCTCTTCTGAATATGTAATAGGTAGTGGAGGATATATGTTTCTAGTATCTAATGGACTATAAAAATATGGCGCCTTAGTCATTTCTGAAACATCCCAAAGTATATTTGCATACACTTGAGCTGTATTATTGAACTCATTAATTAATGGACTCTTATGTTTGAAATAAGAGATGCTTGAAACTTTATCGTCTTCATTGCAACAAGCATTTTCTAAAAATGGTTCCTTGTTAACATTAGTGAGTAACGGTTCAGCAGTATTCATAACCCTTTGAATTTCTTGTTGTATGCCTAATGAATAATACATAATTTTTGATTGAAGAGTAAATATTTGTTTCAATTGACCAGGAGCACCAGTTCTTAGATTAGATCTTAAGTCATTTTCAAAATTAGCAGAAACAGGTGTAATTTCTTTAAGACGTATTTGAACCAGGGGAGGCATAAAGTTAGTCCATGTAGTAATGTCATGTTCAACTGGTATTTCTTCAGCTTCTTCTAATAAAAGATATTGATGTTTTTCCTTGAATTTTTCCTGCATAAAAGGGTCTCCAACAATGTATTTATCAATAATACCTTCTACCTTTTTAAATAAACTTTTCTCAGTCACCTTTTTAATAGATTTCCATGGTTCAACAGAACTTTTAATTTTATTCGTAACACAAACTAAATATATTAACCCGCTTTTATCCGTATTACCATCCATAGGATATCCGGTGAATGATTTAACACAACCAGGGAAGACCTTCTTAGTCTTAATAGATGGTATACTTGTTTGTAATGCTACCAATAAATAAGAAATACATGCGACAATTAATAATGTATGCTTAGCATCTATATATTTTGGCAAAGCTTTACCCGTTTTTTTAAGGACTTGCTCAGCCTTTTGCTCATATAATTTTTCGTTCGTAATGCCCTTGTCTAAAATAACTAGAGTATTCCTAATAATAAATTCATGATAAGGTTGTATATCAACACCTATAAATCCTGTTATGGCCTTTATAATACTTAGAGTTACTTGAGCATCAACATTATCGTAGGTTTTTTCGTCATTAACTGAAGTTAATACATTATTACCCAAATCCTCTTCCATTCGTTCCCTGCTGACAAGTTTGTAACCCGATTCATCATATCCCTCTTCTGAATCAAATTCTATTTTTCTAATGACATAACCACTATGCTTATCAACAATTGCATCACCATCATCACTAATAGTTCCGCGCTCTGCACAAATAACATCAAGTTGTCTAGCATATTCTGCATAGTTAGAAGAGCTCTGTTGCTGATTAAATGCTAATGCAAGTGTATTAAAGTATGTTGGAAGTATTTTGGTATCTGTTACAGGGCAATATAACCAAAATTTATCTTCTGAATCAATTGCTGCTCTTGTGAACTGGTTAACGAATCTAATAATATCATTTTGTCGTTTAACAAAGTCTGCTTGTCCAAGTATAATATCTCTCAATTCTGCATATGGCGAAGGAGTTATACTTTTATCAACAATATTGAGACCTAATTCATATTGTTTCTTTGAATACATAATTTTCCTTGCATATTTAAGGCCTAAAATTTTTGGCAAAGTGTTATATTGCCTTGAAACTTCGTATGATAAAAGGCGTTTTAATTCTTGTTGAGACATATTGTATTGCATTTCAAATTCATCAAGCATATTTTTAATAGTTTTCTTTTCAATTTCTTTAAGTGCTGCATTTTCGTCAACACAGTCATTTTTAATTTGTAAACATTTAGGTTTAGTGTTACAGAATAAATTGTTATCATCACCATTATCGGAAATGGTAGAGTCTTCAACCCAATTGGGACCTTCACGTTTGTAATAAATAGTATTATTCATATTATCTTCATCAAAATAACTTAATACAGCATAGTCGCCCTCTTCAACTAATCGCTTACCTTCAATCATTGCAAGTGCCTCACGGCGCGCATCATCTTCTGTAAGACCAATATTGTTTTGTAGTTTTTTAATTAGGAAAGGTTCAAACTCAGCTGGGGCCATAGAGTTCATTTGTTTCTTGTATTCTTTAATTATATCGTAACGAGTATTATCATATTTTTTATCAAAATAAACAATAGGATTACCATTATCTGATTCAAGATCATGTTTGTCTACATATTTTTTTGCAAGAACATATTTGGTGCAACCATCTTCAGCTTTACTACTATTCAAATCATTAGACAAGTTAAGTTTTTCACCCTCAAGAGTTTTTGTGAAATTGATATTAACATTAAGATTAATCAGTGATTGGGCTATATTTGTCATAAATAAACTAGCATTATCTGCGCTGTAAAATTTTGCCAGAATCTCAGAAGAGCTTAGGAACATACCTTTAGTGTGTTCAGCCTTAACAACAGACCTAATAATTTTATAAGCATTTAATACCTCTTCTTCACTTGTAACGCGAAGAATATTTAAAAGTGGAGAGATATTTATTCTATTTCTATAATTGTATGATGCTAATAAACTATTATTTCTTTGATTATAAACAAAAGCTTTTTTGTATTCAATGATCTTTTCATCAATGAATTGACACATTTCACTATATTGATTGAATGTTAAATCATCGTAATATATCATAAATGGCTGCAATACAGATACAACATGATATACCGAAAGTTCATTTTTAATGTATTTTTGGAAAAGCTGAAACAAAACTTTTGTTTTAGGTATAATATTGTTTAAGTAGTTACTATATTTATCGCTGATAGACACCTCTTCAATTTCATTGACATAGTTAGTCATCTCGTTAAGATAAGTTTCAGGAGAGAAATCAATTTCGCCGTCAGAATTAACCCCCACATTATTAATAGTAGTCATTTTGTTGAGTAATAGCCAATAGTTAATAAATTTCATGCTATAATTGCACTTATCTAAAATGCTTGTATTTGGTAGATTGATATTAGAAAATCTAACTGCTGGTTCAGGTAATGTAAGTATTGATTTGAGACATAAAGAATCTGCAGGCGTTAATTCAGCAACTTGTGTAGCTAATACGCCCTTCATAATCTCAACTTCTTTTAGTTTTTCTAAACCCTCAACATATCTTTCTAAAACATATTGTTGTCGCTTGACAATATTATTTTTCGCTCCAGATGAAAAGAAATCATCTTGATTATCTACAACAGTAGTAATATTAGTTTTAACTCGTTTAGTAGTCAATTCATCATCTTCATTTTGTGGTAGAGTAAATGGTGTGAAATAAGGTTGCAATTTTTTCATTAGGAATTCATATTTGTTTTCACCATTAGGAATATTATTGCTTGTATATTGATCCACTATATTAGCTTCTGCAATTCTCGTTTCGGCGAGTGTGAGCGATAATAAATCGGCTGCTTCGTCACTATCAGTTGATTCAACATTATAAAGTTTTCTTTTATTTTTAACAACAGGTAGCAGCCAATATAGTTCTTGATCAAGATTAGATAAGGTGTTTACTAATGGTTTATAAGTTGATCCTTTAACGACATGTGTATTAATGTTTCCATATTCATCAAATTCTGAAAATTGTTGTCTTAATTGCTTGAATCTTTGAATTGTGCTATGTATACTGTTTAATAGTGCTTTAGTTCTTTTGTTATTTGGAACAGTAGAAAGCATTTCATCAAGCAAGTCATTGGTTTGATGTTCAATGCCAAACCTACGATTAGATTCATCAACATCTACAACTTGATTAATTTCAGCTAAATCTTGTCCTAACTCTATGGTTTTGGCCTGCATTAGCATATTTTTAAGTTGTTGTTTAATGTCAATTATTGGTTTAACCTCTTCTTTGATATCATCTTGTGCAACTGGAATTTCAATATCTACATCAGTATCACCTTCGGTCTCTGCTTCCATTGTAGGTTCCTCGGGTATACTAGTTAGCATATCAGGATCAACTTCTGGTTGTAATGTTTGAGAAGGTGGGTCGCGTGTATTAATTTTAGAGATAGGAAGATTTTTGGGAAGCCCTTTATATCCGAAATCTAAGTAAATAACTTTATTATCAGGATAAGTTTTAACTTCAATCATATCGTTATCAATATCAGTAATATTGCCGGTAACAATAGTAGGTATATCAGAATCATCAAAATGAATATCAATCCAGTTATTGGGAATGAGGTTATTTTGACGTGCATAACCTGATTCAGTAGCCCTATCAAGTAAATCAATAGATGTTATAGATTCATCACTTATATTGCCATCATTAATATTCAAATTTAAAATATTACCATCTTCAATATCTACTAATTCCATCTTACTAGAATCTATGTATTTCACTAAATACTGTTTATCATTAATAGCTTCATTTGTAGGTGCAATTAGCTCAATTATATCACCTAACTCTAATGAAATATTAGTTTCTTCTTGTGAAGACATTATCTTATATTTATAGTAGAAATTAAAAATTAAGAAAAACTGTGTAAAGAAGTTAAAGGATATTCGCTAGAATATTATAATGACAGGTTCTTATCATATTACTAAACATATTAATGTTGCAGGTAATGCAGAGCAAATAATGAATAACACTTCAAAAATGAAGGTTAATCATAAAAGATATATGGGAAAGAATAACAATGTGTATGATATTTACAGATATGATAAAAGTGTATTAACATTTGACAGCTATGATACAAGAGGTCTTTTTAGATCATTGGTAGTAAAGAATGGACAAATGTTAGCCTTTGCGCCTCCAAAATCAATGGGTTTTAATTCATTTACTGAAAAGTTCACTTATGATAATGAAGATCTAGTTGCAGAAAATTTTGTAGAAGGAACCATGATTAATTTGTTTTTTGATCCAAAAATGGATGATAATGGTAATATTAAAATTGGTGAAATAGCAGATATGATTACAGATGAAGATAATCCAAAATGGTCGTCTCATGAGGATGGAGAATGGGAAATAGCAACAAGGAGCACAATTGGCGGAAACACTAGTTTTTATCAAGATGATAATGCTCCAACATTTAGAAAGATGTTTTTAGAGGCATGTATTGAATCCGGATTAGAGTTTGATGATTTGCCAAAAAAGGATGAAAATGGTTGTGGGTATAGTTATAGTTTTGTTCTTCAGCATCCAGAAAATAGACTGGTATCAATCTTTGAAAAACCTCAATTATATATTGTTGGTGTTTACAAGATGGATAATAAAAATGGTAAGATAGATGAGGTAGACATGAATACTGTAAAAAATTGGGATGGGATTTCAAATACAACTGTTCAGTATGTGGGTAAATACAGTAAGATTTGGTCATCATATGATTCATTAATTGAAAAATTTAAGAATGGTGAGGAGTCATATGATAAGATGGGCATTGTGATAAAAAATACAAGAACTGGTGAACGATGTAAATATAGAAATGAACTATATGAGGAGGTGAGATTTTTGCGTGGAAATCAGCCGAAATTTCAATATCAATATATCTTGCTGAGAAGGCAGGATCAGGTAAAGAAATTTTTAAAATTTTACCCAGAAAAAAAACAAGATTGCGAAAAATATCGTAAAATGATCCACCGTTATACTGAGACACTTTATAAAAAATATTGTGAATGTTACATCAAAAAGCAGAAGCCATTAATAGAATTTGAAGAAAATTACAGAACAAATATGTTTTTACTTCATAAGCTTTATTTAGATAAATATCGCGAGAATAAAGGTCATATTGGTATGCCTGTGGTAATCAAATTTGTAAATTCTATGGAGGGTTCTCATTTGATGCATGTTTTAAATTATAATGTTGAGAAACGTTATAAAACCATAAAGATTAATGAGACACAGGAAGCAATAAATGAAGCAGAATCTAAAAATAAGAAGGAAGACACCGGACTATAATATAGAAGTAAAATAAATAAATAAAAAATTTATAAAAAATTTATAAAAAATTTATAATAATTAAACTATTATAAATTTTATTATTATGAATTAGATAACTTATACAAGAGATTTTACAGTTTTGAAAACTTCTTCAGCAGCATTACACACTTGAATGCAATATTGCAGTGCAACTTCGTTTTGACTTGGTTCATTTTCATTAAACGCGACTCTAATAATACTATAGTTATCATGCGGATGGTTTTTCTTAAAGCCACAGAATGAAAGTGGTTTTCCAGTTCCAAAGAAGTTTGTGAATAGAATATATTCTATTACTTTTCCGAGCGTATAATCTTCATTTTCCAAAATAATATCATAAGAATTTTCCATAGTTGATTCACTTTTGGTTACCTTTACCTTATTTTGGTCACAACCTTGTTTAAAAGATGTAATTTTGTTAATCATAATATCACATGCTTTATGAACAATAGCTCTATTTTCAAAAACACCCACACTTTCAATTATAAAGTCAAAACTATTTTTAATAAATAGTCGCTTTGCTTGAAGGGTATACCAATTTTTCTTTTCATTTGCAATTTCCTCTGCTTCAATTTCCGCTGCTTTCAACTCTTTTTCTTTTTCACTCCAAGCCGCCGCCGCTCTAGCATCATCAACAGTATTGCTGTATGTGCATGTAGATGCAATTGCAAAAGCACCATCTTCCTTTGCAGTTGAGGTTGAAAATTTACATGTCATTTGAATACTTTCACCTGCAAGCGTGGATGACATGGCAGGTCTAAGTCTAACAAATTCAATAAAATCAGTCGTAATAGGATTAGGTGGGAATATTTTTTGACTTTCACTATCAGGTAGATATTGATCAAGCTTAACATTGCGAATTTTGAAATCTTTTGTAGTAACAAGAATTGTGTTATCAGTTGTGTTAGTTTTGTCAAGGACCATTTCATAATCGTCAAGATTAACACTATCATCATTAATATGAATAGGAATATTTGAAAGCCTATGTTTAATAATTTCATTATTAAGACGTGTAGTGTTTGTAATAATATTTGCATTATTTTCTTCATAAGGTGTGGTTTTGAATACAATAGTAGGTATATCAGAAATAATTACGCGACGAATAGCATTGGCGATACTTACATCAACACCATTAAGTGTAAATTTAAGAAGACCGTTCTTTTCAGCCAGTGATACGATAGCAGGATCCATTGATATAATATATATATTGATAATTATTTAATCAATTTTATGAAAAATAAGTTAAACAAGATTAATTATATCTTAATAATGAGTAGTATTTTGTATTATAGTAATTTCTGCCAACATTCTAAAAAAATAATAAGCATACTATCTAAATCAGAAATTCAGAATGAAATACATTTTATATGCATAGATAATCGTGAAAAGGGTGCAAATGGAGAAACAATTATACTATTAGAAAATAATCAGAAAGTAATATTACATTCTAGTGTAACAAAAGTTCCAGCTTTATTAATCTTGAATCAAAATTATAAGGTGATATTTGGAGAAGAAATATTACAATTTTTAAAACCAAAAGAAGAAGTTATAAATCAGGTGGCTACAAATAATAATGGTGAACCTTCAGCATTTGCATTATCTAATATGTCAGGTGCATGTGGTATAGTATCAGATAATTATAGCTTTTTGGATCAGTCATCGGACGACTTATCGGCAAAGGGAGAAGGTGGCGGTCGTCAAATGCATAATTATGCTACCTTAAATTTCAATGATTCAATTCCTACACCAGATGATAATTATACTCCCAATAAGGTAGATGAAGGTGAAATGAATAAATATCGCGAAGAGAGAGAAAAAGATGTGAATATGAAAAATACGCCAATACCAAATGTAAATTTAAGTGATAATAATTAGCCCTATATTAATTTTAAATTATTTATTAAAATAATTTAAAATTACGTAATTGAATAAATATATGGAAAAAACAACTATCCAACGTGGGTTCAATGATCATTTTAAAGAAATGATGAATGATATTGAAACGGTTTTACCTAATGATGTTGATGTAAAAACTGCAAAAAATTCAATGACTGCAATTATGAAAGTAAATCCTAAGATAGTTATAGATGTATGGTATAGAAGAGTAGCGTTATTATATAAATCAAAAATAGAAGCAGGCGACATATCCTTTTTTTTAGATAAGGATTATGCAGAAGATGTAAATCTTGGTGAAAAAACAGATGTAGTAATGGATGGGTTGAATCGTCTACGCGGACCAATTATAAATTTAGGAACTCATAATCATGAAAAGGCAATGAAATATTTACAAAATTTATCTAAATTATCGGAATTATATTTTATGAACTAAGCTAATTAAATAATACACATATATAATAATATAATGACCGAAGAATCCAAGGACATTACAATTCCAACAGAATTTGAAAAAATTTTGACCGATTTCGTAAAGGATTTATTAATTACTTATCCAGAATATAAGGAGAAACTACATGATGATATAATTTGTATAGTATTATCAAATGAGAAAAAGGATGAAGCATTAAAGCGTGTATTTACACACTGTAGTGGTGTATTTCCAGAAAGATTCTTTGATATTCTGTATCAAAAAGACGAAATTTTTAGTGACTCTAAGATAAATACAACATTTCTTCCTGATTTAGAATTCAAAGAACTATGGGTAGAGGATATTACCGATAAAACAAGAGAAACGATATGGAAATATCTTCAGTTATTATTATTTACAACAGTTTCAGGTGTAAATTCAGGTGATTCATTCGGTGATGCATCTAAGTTATTTGAAGCAATTGATGAGAATGAGCTTAAGCAAAAATTGGAAGAGACGGTTGGAAATATGCATAAAATGTTTGATATGAGTGGTGTAGATATGGATAATGAGGATGTATCAGGTGTTAATTTGGAAGATCTACCAGATCCTGAAGAGTTACATAGTCACATTACAGGGATGTTAGAGGGCAAATTAGGAAAATTAGCAAAGGATATAGCATCTGAAACAGCCGATGATCTTAATATTAATATGGATGGTGTAGATTCTGTAAATGATGTATTCCAAAAGTTATTTAAAAATCCAGGAAAATTAATGGGACTTGTTGATAAAGTTGGTAAACAGTTAGATAAGAGAATTAAAAGTGGAGAGATTAAAGAAAGTGAGCTATTAGAGGAAGCAAATGATTTAATTACAAAAATGAAGGATATGCCTGGAATGGGTGGTATGCAAAATATGATGAAAAATATGGGAATGCCAGGTGGGAAAATGAATATGGGTGCATTTCAAGCAGAAATGGATAAAAATATGAAACAGGCAAAGACCAAAGAGAGAATGCAGCAGAAATTAGCAAAAAAGCAAGAAGCAAATAGTGCCAATCCACAGCCTACACAGACAAATAAAACCTTTTCTACAGGTGAAAAGGTTGAAAAATCAAAGATTAACCCTGATGATGGAACAAATAAAAAGAAGAAGAAAAATAAAGCTAAAAAGAAGAAGTAAATATTTATAAGGTTTTAAAAATTCTTAATTTATTTTTTAAATTAAGAATATATATATAATGAGTATTCCTTTCTGGTTGAACAAACCTGCTATATTATTAGATAGAGATAACATAACAGAGTTTTGGTGTAATGAAGATATGACATCATCTCAAAAATTAAATGCTGTTACCAGACTTGTAATAGTTCTTTCAATTTTAGGGTATTTTATGACACAAAATATAAATTTTTTAATAATGGGATTCATTACTTTAGGTATAATTATTGCGATGTATTATCATTTTGCAACTAAAAATAGATTAAATAAACCCAAAAAAAATATTCAAGAAGGTTTTACAAATCCAAAGGAGTTTAAAGCTTTAGAAAATAATTTTACTAAACCCACTATGAAAAATCCTTTAATGAATGTTTCACTTCCTGAAATTAGCGATGATCCACAGAGAAAAAGCGCTGCTCCTGCATTCAATCCTATTGTTGAAAAAGAAATAAATGCTTCAACCAAAAGACAAATTAGAGCTATGCATAAAGACCAGCCAGATATAGACGAGAAACTTTTTAAGGATTTAGGCGATAATTTCAATTTTGAACAATCAATGAGGCCATTTTATGCTACAGCAAATACCCAAATACCTAATGATCAAAAATCATTTGCTGAATTCTGTTATGGAAATATGCCTTCATGTAAGGAAGGCAACGATTTTGCATGTATGCAAAATAATGAAAGATATATTAAGATATAAGCTATTATATTGTATTAATAAATATTTTATATAATATAATATATATTATGGCAAAATACGTAAGTGATTATACATTTGATAATACATCACGTATTGGTGGTGATGGTTGTGGACTTAGTCAGCGTAATTTACAGAATGTTAAAAGTGGAAACTATCTATTGACTAATTTCTTTGAACAAGAGTGCGGTATGAAAAAGCCTATTGAATTTGCAACTAGTCAGCCTAATGTCTTTTATTCGGGTTCTCAGCAAGTTGGTATTGGTGGATGCAATATTGATGAAAATTCCGAGTTAAGAGATGGAGCCGGCATTACACATGACAAATGCAAGTTGAGCCTTAATGCACGACCTTATGCTACCATTCCTTATTTGGGTAGAGGCGAAGGAAATCCAATGGTTGAATCCCGTTTACAGCAGGGCGATCAAGCTACAGATAGTAAAACTGTAGTAAATACCACAGAAAAAAGTTATGATGCCTTAGATAGCTATCCATTAGTTCCATCTTTACAGGCTACAGTAAGTAATCCTTCTAATTTAGTTCAGGAGGTTGCATCTGATGGTTGGATTAGAGGAGGCATTCCATCTAGAGAACTATACCAAAAAGCAGCTAATGGTAATTAATAATTTAATTATTATTTAAATATAATTTATTTATTTAAATAATGGAAAAATATGATTATGACTACAAGTTAACATATTATGATTATCATGATGATGAAATGAAAGATGACATCTATCGTGCTGAACTTTTAAAAGTATTTAAAATGGATGATTTTAATGATACACAGTTGTCTGATAAAGTAACAGAAATATATAATACAATTAGCCATATAGACAGCATTAAAAATTTGGCTAAGAGTTTGGCAGAAGGATATGGGATTTCAGATGATTCTTTCGGAATGATAATAGTTTTTGGTTTTCAAACTTTTCATAATATACACAAAGTTTTGAAGGAATATTATCAAGATGGAACAGTTAACGAAACGGAAATTGAAAATATAAAAAAACATTTAGAAAAATAAAAGTATCATCATTAATATAATGGCGTCAACTAGAAATAAAAATACTCCTGAAGATTATTGTCTTCAACAGAGAAGTTATGTAAATGCTGGTCAATATACAACATATGGTAATTCACAGTATGGAAAAGCTGTAGAATCAGCATTTCCGTGTTTTGGTGTTAATATGGGCCATATGCCTTCAACCGTTCTTGCAAGAAATCCAATTGATATTGAATCAAATTTATTTGGTATTAATTCAACCAATCTTGTAAATCCAGCAAAACCTACAATTGCTGAAATAAATAATTTACCAAATGTTGCATTCTTTCCTAGAAAACCTGTGTATTTACCCAAACCATTAATTATTCAAAATGATCAACGACCTTTTCCTATACCTGAATAATTTGTCTCATAAAGCTCTTACAATTATTTAGCGAATAAATAATAATAAATTTATATTATTATTTATATATAATGTCATATACAAGTTATTCCTAATATAATCGTTATAAAAATTGTTGCAATCAAAAGGGAAACA
>JAAHTH010001267.1_pt1 | contig 22691 bp, 17 predicted proteins | sample 6116091 | NCBI WGS metagenome assembly JAAHTH01 (sample SAMN13939990, study PRJNA603662) | sponge metagenome | isolation source: marine sponge | host: Mycale hentscheli | place: New Zealand | collected 2006 | reverse complement strand
AAAATGTTTTCAAAACGTTTAAGGAAATAAATCAACTAGAATTAGTTGGTCAGGCAGGTATAAGACAAACTTATGTAGATCAGTCTGTTAGTTTGAATCTTGCGTTTCCATCACAAGCAGAACCTAGATGGATTAATAAAGTTCATATGGAAGCTTGGAAGCGAGGAATTAAAACTTTATATTATATGAGAACTGAAAGTGTTCTTAGAGGCGATATTGCAGCTGAGGCAATGAATCCAGATTGTTTAAGCTGTGATGGTTAGTTTTGTTTTGTTCAATATGAAGGGAATCTAATTTTTGGTTCCCTTTGTATTTTATAGTATTCCAAGGCCAAGTATTATCTAACGTGTTTACAACTGTAGATTTTATTGTGTAACAGGATGCAAATGTTAAAACAAGTAAGGCTAATAAAAGTTTTTTATATAATGCTGTACACAGTTTTTCCATTTTTTCTTTCTGCTTTCAAACACCTGTTTCTATTTTCATCTTCACTTACATAACTTATATGAACCCAATCTGGGTTATCATTAGTTCCAAATTCCCATATCATTTGATCAAAGCTTAAGTTAGCTTTTATATACTCATACATTTCAGCATTTGTTTTATACCCGTACGTGTCATCAATATCAAGAGCTCTTCCCTGACAATGCTGCGAGTTGTTACTTCCTCCAATAGCTATATTTAATTCAGGTGATCTAAAAAATGAATTTATTTTTATTGGACCACCAACCCATTCACGCAGTGGCTCAAATATATTATGAGCTATCCCTACCATGTTTGTAAGTTGATAATCGTTAGGCTTATTATCTATCCCCTTTCTTATAGCCGTAATTGATCTAGTACCTTCTTTATACGATACGTGTTTACTTATTTTTTGCATTTTTATAAATTTCTTTCCATTTGGTTATAGTGTAACCTATAGATACCATTAATAAACATATTTTTAATATTATTTCAATTCCTGAAAATGAAACAACTAAAGCAAGACTATTTATGGCTAATAGTTTTATATCTGAAAAATCTAACATTATTTTTTTCTTTTAGTATTTGATACTCTTCTAGGCTTACCTGCTGGTTGACCTAATCTTTTTTTCTCGTTAATCTTTTTTCTTTTTTCTGCTGGGCTCATTTCAGAAGAAGTCTTAGGCGTCTTACTAGATACACGCTTACTAGGTCTACAATAAGGTGTGCCTCTTTTTTCACCCTTGCTCCTGCCACAAGCTTTACCTGTGCGGACATCAACCCACTTTTCTTTAAACCAGCGTTTAAGATTTGCTCCTTCTTTTGTTTTACGAACAGCCATTATTTTTTCTTTTTGCCTTTGTTTTTTCTACATTTAGCAATAGCTCCTGAAGCATAAGCTGAAGGGAATACCTTATATTGTTTTTTTACTTTATGATAACAAGCGTCTTTTGGCATAATTAATCTATTTTTTTAACTTTTCCTAATGATTTTACTTTACCTAAACTATTTGATTTTAGTTTTGGCTCCTTTTGCGTTGGTCCCAATTTAACGTCCCATTCACTGTAACCAAGTGCTAACGCTACTGATTGCCATAATTCAGTTTCGTTGTCAGCTGCTAACACTAAGTTATTCCATTTCTTTATAGCTCTATCAGCTGGTAAGTTAAATAAAGCAGATAATAAATCCGCTCCAGATAATACCGCTGGATTTCTAGTGCTAACACCGAGCTCCTTCATTTTTTCTCTTTCTTGTTTGTATGTAAATCTTCTTCCAGCTCTTAACATTTTTTGTAACTTAGAACTTATAGGAGGCGATATAGCTGTTGTTGCAATTGCGGCTTTTTGAAAATCTTTTCTACCTTTCTCTTGCTCAATAACTTCCATTATAACATTTTTAGTAGTTGCCGCTATAGCGCCATAAACACCAGTACCTATTAATATAGAGTCCGCCATTCTATTACCTATATTGAAGAATCTCTCTTTCTTTTCATCATCCTCTTCATCATCAAAAGCTAAAGCAAATAAAGCTGTTTGTAATGAGTGGAAGATAATATTTTGCACCGCTCCATAATACACTATCTTAGATATATTTGTTTTCCAGTCACCACGGTTGTTTATAAGATCCATAACAGACTTTTTAATCAATCTGGTATATTGCATAGGGGTATTTTGAAAAGCTAATATAATACGCCCTAATGGACCAGCTTGTTGCATAGATATTCTGTCTGGTCTTGACGATTGCTGAGCTGCTTCTGTTAATTCAGTAAAATCTCTAAAAGCATTTGCTTCAGCATCTTTTTTAGATTGTCCTTCAGATAAATACGTATTTACTCTATTCCTGTACATTGACGCACCACCAACTGAAATTGCAAAACTATCTGCTATTTGTGTTGGTAAAAATCCTTTTTTAAGTATTGCCGCAAGCGCTGCTTTAATCTTATTGTTACTTCCTGCTGTTGCTTTAGCTATTTCATCAGCATTTACATCAGTCTTTAAACCAGACCTTCTAGATTTTAAAAAGTCTGAATTATATAAAAATGTAAAATCATTCCAAAATTGTTTTTGGTTTGCAACTGCAGCGCCAACTTTTACAGGGTTGTTATCCGACCAGTTTATATAGTTAAAGTTAGATATTGTTTGAAGTAAAGCTGATCTTGTATTAAAGAACATTATAGTACCAACAGAATTATTCACCCAATCCATAAAATTATTTGTAAGACTATCAGGCCCTACTATTCTATTTCTACCGCTTTTAATTCTTGTTAATATATTTTCTAACGCAACAATGTAATCATTACCCATTGAAGCCCTTAACCTATTAACGTTATCTCCTTTTAGTTTGTTCCCAGATGTAAACTCACCTATTGTTTGTTCTATATTATCAAAGAATGGTGCTAAAAATTCTTTTCTTGTTTTATCGTTAACGTGATCTAATAAATCTGTTAGTATACTTCCAGCTAACCAATCATTATCTGTTGGTTCAGGATAAATGTTTTCAGGAAATATAGCATCAAGCTGCTCCATTAACTTCATTGAATCAAAATCCTGTCTTACAGAGTTGCTTATTCTTTGAGCTTCTTCAGGTGTTAATCCTGGTATTTCGTATCCTTTCAAATACCATATACGAGTTCTTATAGCTTGCTCTTTAGTAAAGCCCGCAACAGTTGCCTCAGCACCTAAGTCTATACCTATTTTTTTAATTTCCTTTTTAAGTACTTTTAAATTATCTAAAGCTGTTTGCTTGGCACCATCAAAAGCAATGATTCCCTCTGATAATGGTCTGTAAAAATTATCTTTAAACCATTTAGCGTTTGTATCACCTTGTTTACCTTTACCATATAAAGCATACATTAATCCTTCAAAATCTTCAGCACTATACGGCACAAATGGCTTGAATGTATCTTTTCTTTTACCTAATTGTCTAGAAGTAACATCACCTATCACATCTTCTACCTTTATACCTTTAGAGTATTCTAGTATATTTTGAAACTCTTTTGTTATACCTTTAGAGGCTAATAACTCATTTGCAATAGTAAATTTATTTGCTTTTGTATTACTTTTTTCGATGCTTTTAATTCTCAAACCTCCTGATATTGTCATACCTCTTCTACCGTTCTTTGAACCCCCAGGTTTTAATCTCATTTCAATCTGCATAGTTCCTTTTAACGGAGTAACATTTGTTCCCGTATCACCAATAGAATATAAAGCATTTTCTGCGGCATGATATAAAAAGTTTGTATCTACATAATGAGATAATATAGGCCCTAAATTATCTAAAGGAATATTTACATTAGGAATTAAACCTTTTCCTTTTTCGTCATGCGCTTTAACATCAACACTTATTGCTCCTTTTGGGCTTAAAGTTGCCCCTGTTTTTTCTATATAAGTATTAAGAGCTTGAATAAAACCTTTTGCATTTAAAATATCAATAACTTTTTTAGCAACTGTATTTGTAATATTACCTTTGTTTAAAGTTAATTTTCCATCAATTAATTTTAAAGAAAAGCTGCCGTGAAAATCACCTTGCTTACTTTTAGCTTCAAACGTTACTTCTTGATTGGTATCAGGATTAGCTATGGTTATATCAGAACCCTCAGAATTACTCGGCCCTTTTAAATCACCTACCGGTTTAAATCCTGGATTATTTATTAATAATGTTTTCCTCGCATTATATTCTCTAACATATGTTAATAAATGCTTTTTTGTGATAGGTTTACCAGCCTTAGTAGTTGGATAATCAGCAACTAATTTATTATATATAGGATTTAGTATATCATTATCTTTTGTAATAACATCTAGTTTAGGGTCATAAGAAGCTATACGTTCATTAATTACTTTTTGTGTTTCAATTTCTGCACCATTATTATCAACTAAATATGTTTGGCTTGCTAATAACTCAGACTTACCATCTTCAATTGTAAATATAACATTAGCATCTGCTCCGTCTACTTTTAATTGCTCTCTTACTACACTATTAGTTATTGCTTTACCAATTTCTGATTCTAGCGCTGATATTGCTGTTTTTTGATTTCTTGTTTTTTCTTGCCCTGGTAATAAACCAAATAATTCAAAAAATGTTTCTTCATTAAAAGGTTTTTTATCTCTAACAGTTAATCCCGCAGCAGTACCTTGTTCCATTGTAGCTCTTCCTTTTTCTTCATAAAAAGCTTTTTGTAATATGTTTTTTAAACCAGTAGCTGTTTTTAAACCTACCGCTCTTTTTCTTTGGTTTAAAGGAAGCATGTTGTATAAAGCTTTTGCGTTCTTTCTTATAAAAACTCTTTTATCTGGGAATGTTGCACCAAATATTTGTTTTGTAATATCAGGGGCTACATCTGTAAGTGTTTTATAATTTAAATCGTATATATCTGCGCCTTCAAGAAATTGCTTAACCTCTTCTTTATACATATTTCTTACTTCAGGCTCAGCCACTAATCTTTCTAAAGGTTTAATTAATTTCTTGGGGTCTTCTGTAACAGTTTGTGCTGGTGCAGCTTGATCAGCTATTTGAAGTCCTGGCCCTTCACCTTCTTCTCTATCTTCAATTCTAGTCTCTTGTTTTCTCTGTTCACCTTCTTCAAATAAAGCTTTCTTAGCATCCAACTTAGCAAATCTTGCATCTGACATTATTCTTTCAACAAATCCCTCTCTACCAACTACACTACCATCAGATCTTACTTCTTCAGGATTAAATTTAAGAGCTCTGTTAACAACATTTTCAATAACTTTATCAGATTCAATTGCAGAAACTGATTTACTTTTTATATAAGCCGCTATAGCACCTGTATATATAGAGTTAAATAATTTAGCCCCTCCTTGTGATCGTACAAAAGCATCATATTGAGCTTTAGTTTTAATGTTTTCAGGAAGTAAATTATTTATATTATTAAACAACGACGCAACTAACTCTGTATCTTGTGGCCCTGTAGCAGGCTTAATATTAGATAAAGCTTTTTCAAGCTGTGCAGTTATACCACCTTCTGAAACACCTTTTTGGTATTCCTTCATAAAGTTATATACTTGCTTACCGTTTTCAAATCCAATTTTTGCAAAACCAAGTGGCCTTAATACTTTTTCAACAATAAAGTCACCTATTTTAGTGAATAAATTATCATCAAATTTGATTAATCCTTTTTGAACAGAATCACTATATACCGATAAAAATTCTTTGTCAAATTGATCTTTAGTGTACCCTCTATCTGTTAATTCTTTTACAACAACATCTGTTTGCTCTTGGCCTATAGTGCTTTTAAAATCTTTTATAACATTAGATAAATTATTACCAACGTATTTTTGCAATATACCATGTACAACCTCATGAGCCCCTACATTAATGTTTCCTGTTTTTGCAGCTATTTCTTCATTAATAAATATACTGTTACCTAAAACAAACCCACCTAAATCATTAATTTGTTTTTTCTGATTTGCTGTATAATTAATATTGTTATCATCTAAGTATTTAAATACCTCATCTGTATTTTTTAATGTAACTTGATTAAACCCTAATTTTTCCGATGTTTCTTCTGCGAATGTTATTGTTTCAGCTACATTAGCTTTCATTAAGTTTTCTGTAAATACTTTTATAGGTGCATCGTCTTTAAGCTTACTAAAATCAATTTCATCATACTTATCTAGTATATTATCAATCTCACTTTCTATTTCGCTTTTTCTTTTTTTACCTGCTCTAGTTTTAGGTGTTCCTATGCTTTCAAGTTCTGTTTCTAAATCTAATACTTTTTCTAAATCAACAGTATTATTTACTCTTGTTTCAACTTCTGCTTTCTTGCCAAGTCTTATTGTCTTATCTTGTATTATTTTACTTATTTCAGGATTATTAGACACTTGAATTCTACTGGCTAAAAAGTCAGAATCTTCTGCATCAATCTGATCTAATACGTCTTGTAACTGCGCTTTTTTACCGTTTATTTTATATTCTGGAGCATTAATCATTGCTGCTGCAATATTCACAGGTGCTGTTACTGTTCCAGTTATACCTTCAAATCCAATTTCAGCTACATCCATTTCTTGTCCAGCCGCAATTCTACCTGCGATCTCTCCTGTACTACCACCCACAGCTTCAGTTGCTATCGCTGCAGTAGCTCCTCTAATACCTCTTCCTGCTGAAGTAAATGCTTTTCCAGCTAACCCACCTGATAAAGTTTCAATTGCACCAATTGTAGCACCTCTTCCAACAGCTTTTCTTTTTAAATTTTTATATCTACCTTCGTCTGCTAGCAGTTCCTTAACATTATCAAGATTAAAATCTTTACCTTCTTTTTGTAATTCATTTTGCAATAATTCACCAAATGTTAAACCAGTTTCCATTGCGCCACTTAAGCCGCCAAACAAACCAGCAAATCCACCAGGTATAGCTCCTACACCTCCAAACGCTGCACCAACACCAGCACCGGCACCAGCACCAGCAATTGCGGTTTTAGCAACTTCGTCAGAATCTAATGCTGAACCAGCTAACGTAGCCATAGAACTTACAAATAATTGTCCAAATACACCAGGATTATTTAAAATGCCCTTTACAAAACCCCAAATACCCTCTCCTTCTTCTTGATATATTCTTGAAAAGTCACGCATTTCATCTGACATTTTTGATCCTTGCGCTTTTTTATTAGCTCTAATAAAGTTTAAAATTGTTTTATCATCCGCGTCAACACCTTGATTAAATACATCTATGTTTTCACCTACAGCTTGTGACTGTTCAAATCCTTGAACACCTGCTCTATATATATCACCGAAAAAATCAGTAACAAGATTTTTACCTAATGCTCTTTCAATAAAAGTATCATCTTCCTGTGATTCCGATAAAGTACTTCCCAATTGAAATCCCGTATTGGGTGCTTGCATATCTCCTACAATCGCACCCGGCATTGTAGGGTTTTGAAAATCCGTTTGACTTCCTTTAGTTACTTCGTAACCTTTTTCTTTAGCTAAAGACAGAAACTCATCTACTTGCGAATCATCTATAGAGTAAGTTTTATCACCTATTGTATAATTTGGCATAATTTAATTTATAATTTTTGTAATTTTTGGATTGAATCTTGTAGGATCTGTAGTATCACTTGTTTTTATATTTTCCTCAAGTTGTGGTTTGTTTTTCTTACGTATTAACCCAGCCTCACGAGCTCTTTTTTCTGCTGCTTTTGTGCTGATATCACCCTGGAGGTCTTTAACATCTTGCGCGTCAAAAGGTTTTGCTTTTATACTACCCTCAAAAATGCCCATGTTAACTTCACTGCTTTTCTCCTTTGTATCTGCTGGAGTGTTTAACAATTTTTGAAGAGCATTATAAGCTTTTAATGACTCAGTTGGTGTTGCATCTACTTTTTTAATTAAACGATTACCTAGGTCTAAAAAAGTACCCTCATTAAGTAATTTAGTTTCCATAAATCTTTCACCATCTTTAATATAAGTTATATCAATTGAATCTTTACCCGCAACAGATTTACTTACACTCTGTACCACACCTCCTTCTGCATATTCTATACCATTTAATATTTCAAATCTACCGGTTTCAGCAGCTAATTTTAAATCATTGAAAGCATTACCTCCCATAACTTCTCCATCAGATGGTTCTATAGCAGCTGGTAATCCTTTATAAAAAACTTCTTCAGCTTTTGTTGACATGTGATTGTTAATCATTTCTGACATACCTGTTAAATCTTTTCCTTCAAGTTCTTTGCGTGTATAATTTAATCCGTCTATTAAAAATTCTTTGGCTGCATCTTCAGAAACGGTATATTGCAATGTTGCTGCTGAAATATTTTTTTTCAACTGCATTGGGTCTTTCGTAGACTGTGCTAGTTTGTTTATAGCTCCCTGCACTTTTATAGGATCATATTGTTTTTCAGGTAATGTTAAAGCCTTTAATTCAGCGCTTGTAACTCTTACGCCATTCACATTGTAACTACCATCAAAATTAACTTTATATTCTCCAAGTCCCATGCCCTTTATTATTTGGTATTCTCTAGAGCTAGGGTCTACAGAACCGCTTAAATTACCATTAACTAATAATTTATTCATACTAGCTATAGATTCTTGGTCGCCACCGTATTTACCCACTTTTTGGTTAAATCCATCTACTGCTGATTTATATCTTGCTGCTTTTTCATATTGGCTTAAGCTTTCGTCTTTAGCAATATTATTCAATTCTTCTTTTACCTTAATAGCATCTGCTGTGATAGTGGCATTAAACTCACCCGTTAAGCTCGAAGAATCAGCCATTGTATTCATATAGTCAATAGCAATTACTTGATCATTTTTTAATTGGTCTAACCTCTTTTTTTCTTCTTCAGCAATATTAGTTATATAATTTTTTAACGGGTCAACACCTTGCTGTATTCCTACACCAATAGCTTGCTGCTGTAAATTCTTAGACTCCGCTAGTTCTTTGCTTGTTTGTAATAAATTACCGAATAGTTTAGACATAATTAATCTGTTTTATTGGTTAAATATGGGATTTGAAAGTTATCAACATATGATGTGTTATTTAAAAAACTTTGTCCACCGCCATTTGCTCCTGTAAAAGCATTTAAAGCACCACCCGTAGCATCCGCTCCTTTACCTCCAAATAACCCAGCATCTTTACCAATAGCAAATGCAGATGCGGCTGATCCTATACCACCTACTAAATCTGCTGTTGCCTGCGCCCTTGCTTTATTAGCCGCTGTAAGTTCTTGATTAGCCATTCCAAGTAAAGCACTAGATCTTTGTGCTTCCATTTGCTGTGACATTGCTTGCCCTTTACCTCTTAATTCGTCTACTTTAGCTGCTCCTTGTGCTATCATGCTTTGTACACCTAATTCTTGTTTACCTAAATCAGCTTGAATAGCTTGCTGACTTGTACCTAATATTTGTTTTAGCCTTTGTGTTATTGCAGCTGGGTCCATACCGGATTGTATTGCTGATGATTGTAATTGAGCAACATTTTGTGCCGCTAAATCTCCTTTCATTTCTGCTGCCAACGTACTCACCTTTAAATCCTCAAATTGATTTTGTGTATCCGCATAAGGGTTTGATAAGTCTAATGCTTTGAAATCATTCATCGCTGCTGTTTGTTGTTTTCTAGCGGCTCTTTGTCTTCTTCTTCTAGCTCTACCCCCGAATAAACTACCTATACCTTTAGCTATTCCTGGTATTGCTGAAGCAATTAATCCGACTGGTCCTGTAGCTGCTCCTGCAGCTGCGCCTAGTAGTTCTTTTAATGCCATTGTTTTATTTTTTAATTACTGCTTATAAATATTTCTGAATTGACCGCAAACAGTTCTGCATGGTCTTGTGAATTGTTTGTAAAATTTACTTCAGCATAATACCCAATTATACCGGAAGTATTTATTTCACTATCTTTTGAAAAGAATATATAACTAGTAGGAGTTAACTGTGATATATTACCGTCTATAGTACATGTAATCGTGTTGTCAGTAAATCCTACTACTGGTCCTATTCTAAGTACATTATCATTAGAACCTAAATAATAAATAATATCTCCTACTTGTAGGGAAGAATTCTTACTAAATGTAGTATCTAATGTTATTTGACTCATAATTCTATTATTACGTAATAATTTTTATACCTAATTGCTTGATAATCTTATATTCTTCTTCTGGTTTGTGTACTGTGCCTCTTTGTTCATTATCCCCGTAATGGTGCTTATCTCTATTCCACCAATCAAAACCAATTATATCAACCTGAAAATTAAAATAATATATAGCTATTAGACCAGTACTTGGGGTTTTTACGGGTATAGATTTTATAATATTTTTTGGTATTTTAAACGCATCAAGCCTAGCCTCTTTAATTTGTTTATAAATCTTACAATCATTTTCGTGTGCCCAAGAATGAAACAATACCTTGCTATACACATCTATTTCGTTTATATGCAACATATTACAAGTAAACCATATATCAGTTTTAGTACCAACATATTCTTCGTAGCCCTCAACCTTATAACTATTAAACCTTACAACCGTATCGTAAGAGTCAATAAGATCTTTTCTTTTACTATCAAGCATGCTACTTCCATTACCCACTAATAATATTTTTTTCATGATAAAGCTTTTTTAACTATATCATAATAATATGCCGATGCTTTTGTTTCGTCAATTTCTAAATCTAACTTAGGTAATTCGTTCATGTAATCACCTTTATAAAATAATCCTTCTTTACCATTAATAACACCTGCGTTGTGCAGTATATTAGCAGAACCTAACTTTTCATACTTTTGTGTTGGCCATATAAAATCCATTTCTTTAACTATACGTGTAGGTTTTGCTAGCTTCCAAAGATTCCATAACACAGCCCACATATCAGCACACCATATTTGTAATTCATGATACTCAGGTTCTTTTTCTTTTCTTTTATTGTTATATTGTGTTACACCATAATAAAGCATTTCGCTATCTTCTTCTACATTCCTCCAATACTCTGCATTTATATTTTTAAACAAATATTGTGCACCTCCTGAATTATGCTGATTAGCTCTAACTTTACAAGAACAAATATCAACTATGTTACACATAAGCTCTACGACCTCGTTTCCTTTACTTTTTATATACTCATATCCAATATATGAAACAGTGTCGGATAAATAGGTTATATCGTCTTTTAAATAGCTTTCAAGCTGTAAGGGTCTCATTAAAACAATATCACAATCGTGATAAAATATAACTTCATTTTCAAGCTCTGGGAATGCTTTAAAATGCTTGGCTAAAATATGTGGTCTAATACTCGATATATACATTGAGTCTTTTCTTGTATCAGGATAATAATAGAAGTTAGCTTCGTATTTACTTTCCAGCATTGAAAAATAATCGTCAATAGGACTTTTATATGAAGACACAATTATTACATCTTTTAAGTCTATACCTATATCCCTAAAATTGTAAAGCATTGCGTCTAATTGCCAACCATAATATTTTATAGCAGGCTGTGCGCATAAGTATTTCATTTTATTTTATTTTATTATGGACAATTAACTGTCGTAATTTGTGTTAGGGTTGTACCATTCCATCTGTAATAAGTTCCACCCCCTGGTGCTTCTGTATAATATTTAGTACCTGAAGCTAAACTTGTACAAGAGCTATTAGAATAAATACTAGTTGAATTAGCTAATCCATTACCATTGCCATATACTGTTCTTAAACTTCCATTACCACATAAATCATCAGCTGCCGCTGTGCTTGTAGCTGGATCAGTAGTTGTCCAATATACATCAATAGCAAAACAAGTTTGAGCTGTTGTTGATGTGGTCGTAGTTGTAGGCAAATTATTTTGACAATCTGTACAGTTACCACCAACTGTGCCGTATGTATTATATACAGTATAGTTTGAAATATCTTGTCTTGGTGTTCCAAGGTTATTGCTGGTCCATTGGAAACAATCCGAACCATTTGATATTACACTACTTGCTGATATAGAGCTTGAACTTTCAACCCATATAAGTTGCCCAGTAGGATCACCACAGGTTACAAAGCTAGCATAATGTGTTGTTCCGCCCGTACCTGTATTTATTGAAGCACCGTTTGAACAAGTAACCTGCGCATTCGTATTATCCCAAGCGGCTTGATTATCAGAGAATGTAAATGTTACAAACACATTACCAGAACCAGCAGTCGCTGATTGAGGGCTAAATGAATGGACTGTAGTTGTGCTTCTTGTAGGCGTACAAGTAATTACTCCTGTAGCAGAGTTCCAGCCTAAAGTTACCCAATCTCCATAAGTGTTACATGTATATGTACCTAATGGACATGTTGTATAATTAGATGGTTGTATTACGCCAAATTGTGTGTATTGGTTTACAGTTGCGTTTGTTGAAATCACTCTAAGTTGTATTCCATTACTTTCAACTATATCATTAACACTAAATAATCCTGAGCCAGAACCTTGAATACTTCTATATAAAGTATTAGTTGTACAGTGTTCTAATCCGTAATAAGATGTTGGTGCAGAAGGACAATTTGTTTGACCTGTATTAGTAACGTTTGTTAGCTTAGTACCTTGATAAACCTGTGTTGTACCAGTAACCTTATAATACATGTCTGTAGTGTTGTCTTTTATTCTATCCCCTACATTCCATGTTCCCAATGTTGCTGTTGATTGTGATGTTATTATACCTGTTTGTAAAGTGAAACATTGTTGTAGTGTATAATATTCTGCAGCTGCCCATGTAACATCATGTGTGTCTGTAACTGTTCCATCAATAGTGACTTGGTATGTATAATTACCCGCATATGATTCTGTAAATTGTATTTGTTTTACAGCAAAACCATTAGCATTAGACGTTCCTTGCGGCGACGTTGTTGCCGTCCAAGACCAGGATGATCCTGTAAAATCATTATCTTCTCCAACTAAAATTATGCTTTGACCTATAGTCGCTTGCGTTGGCCCGGTAATTGTTGCTGTTGGTGGGGTTTGAGTAGTTGTAGTGGTAGTGGTGGTTGGCGCAGCTGTTGTAGTGCTAACAGGTACTACTGTTGTTGTTGTCGTACTATAAGTTGTACTTAGAGTTATTGCATTGTTACAGGTTAATTGTGTTCCTGTGTTATTCCAAGCTGGATTGCTATCAGAAAAAGTATATGTTATATATACATCTCCTGTATTTGCTGTTGCAGTTGTTGGTGAATAACTATGTATTGTTGTTGTCCCTAAAACTGGAGTAACTGTTATTGCTCCTGTAGACCCATTATAAGTTGCTGTTGCCCAATTTTGTGTACTACAAGTATAATCACCTATAGGTGCGGTCGTAGTGGTGGTCGTTGGAGTTAATGTTGTTGTTGTCGTTGTTGTTGGAGCCGCTGTTGTTGTCGTTGTTGGAGCCGCTGTTGTCGTTGTTGTTATTTGCGCTGAACCAGAAATATTACCTAATCCTTGAACATTAAATTCTTGAGAATCCAACCCACCTAAATTAGTATTAGTATATTGACTTTGCGCAATATCTTCTGTACCAGCAATATTTGCAAACCACTTACCCTCTTTTTCTATAAATTCTAAAACTTGGCCTTGTTGTTGATCTGTTTCAATAATATCTGCATCCCAACCAGCTATTGTTCCTTGCTTAGCTATACTGCCTTCATAAGATATTGTTTTGTAGTTTTTAATCTCTGAAGGGTTTTGATTAAATATTAGTTTTACACTAGACCCACTTTGGTTACCAAAAAAGTTATTTCGTAAAGCAGCTGGGTGATGGTGCTGGTATAAGTGTCCTCCATTAAATGTAAAGAAGTTACCGTTTATTGACAATCCATTTTCAATTTCAAAATCTAATCTTGAAACCCAACCATCTACATTTTCTTTAAAAGAAAAAGTTTCACCCGCTAAGGTAATTAAATATTGATCTGTATATTTATCCCATATACCAAATATCGGCGAACCTACAGGATGTTGGTTAAACTTATCTCTAAACCAACTTTTCATTCCTTTAGAAGATAATACAGTTATACCATTTTTAGATAATCTTAAAATAACATTTCTAGTAGCATCAGCCCAATATAATCTATTACCGTCAAACGCAAATGATTCAGGATTTTTAGAAATACCGTAATCACCAGAATAAGGTGATGCTGAACCTAATATTTTAGAAGTTGCAACTAAATTAGTTGTACCATCAGCATTGAAAAGTAAATCTCTTTGTGCTTGTATTGAAACTATTTTATCTTCACATAAAGCTATTAAATCTGTTGTTTTAGCAAATAACAATTGTATACTACCATAATCAGGATTTATATCTTTAGTGTTACCCCCGCCTGGTGGAAATTGATTTAAATAATTTATATTTGTTCTAGAATTATAAATACCTGAATAAACTAAACCTGTTTTTTTAGTTGTTTCATTGAATGGTATTATTGATGGCGCAGAAACTCTTACTTGCTTGTCTATAAGATTTTCATTAAAATCATCTTTAATTCTGTTTGATTCAACTCCATCACCAAAATCAAAAGCATTATACCACCTTAAAGTTTTAGCTCCACCACTAGATAATAAATAACTATCTTCAGTTTCGTAGTATATATCTAATACAGATTCGTCTGGCACTGTTTCAAACACAGCTGGTGTTCCGTTAGTAGCTGTAACCCCGTTACCATAACATACATAAAATTGTCTTGGAAAGCCATTGCCGTCTAGTTCGGCCCATATTTGGCTTATTGTTCCTATCGTTCCATCTACATACCCGTTTATGTTAGGTGTTGTAAGTTGTTGCCACGTACCTGTTATAGATCCACAGGATGTTGTTGGATTTGTTACAGCTGAATTTGCATTTGCAGTTAATAAGCTTGTACCATAAGTTCCAGATGGATAATAATGTATTTGACCATCTTTATATAAATAGGTTTCTTTTGAATTGTTATTTGGTTCATCAGCTTCACCTAAAAATAAATAGCTGCTTAAATTAGCAGGAGCGGTTGTGTAGTAATTAAAATCAGAATCATCAAGAATACCATCTGATCCACCTGTACCAACTGATTGTTTTAATAACGTTGATGCTGCATTTGCTTTTATTTTTACAAAAAACTTTCCATCAAATGTATTTACCGATGTTATATTGTCTGGTTTTTGTCCTGATATATCTAAAACTTTAAACTTTAATTCATCAGAAGTATAAGTACCTATAGGTGAATTACCATTATTTAACTTTTTAAGTATAATAGTATCATCGTCTTTTATCTTATTTATTTCATAAGTTGGTATAACAAGCCAAACGTGTTCTTCGTTTTCTTCATCGTCATATACTGCGTCTATAATAAAGTTATAGTATTCCTCTGCACTTTCTTTTATAAAATATCTATACCTGTGAATTCTGTTATCTGAATTTGTTGGCATAGTTGTTAACTCTACATTAAGAGCTTTCGCTGTACCATTATATGTATCAAACGATTTTCTATATACACCTTGCTCACTAGTATACACGGGGCTTTGTCTACCGTATATATCTTCAAACACAACACCAACTTGGTATTTTCTTCCTGATTTAATTGTTCTTAAATTAGATAAGTTTTCTGGTGCAACATTATTATCTACATCGTCTACCTTAGTTCTTGTACTTTCTGTTATTGTAAATGTAGGTGAATAATCACCTAGATTAATTCCTGTAGTATAGTTACCAAAAACAATTCTGTTAGCTATAATATCTAAAGCTTTAGCTCTTACAGGTACATTATCGTACGCTCTAAATAATTGATCTTCTGGTAAAACAGAAAAAATACTTTCTTCTTTATTATTTATTTGATGTGTTGGAGGTTGTGCAGGGTCTAAACCTGTTATTGTTTTATAAACATACACATTGTTGTTTCCAGACTCTTTATATAATATATCAATTGCCGCAGCATCATTAGGCACATCAAAACCACTTATAGTAATTTTCTGTATATTATTAAGCATTCTTTCATTATACCCCTCGTCAACATTATAAAAATAAGTACTTGCATCAACACGCGGGTCAAACACAGGTTCACTAAAAGGCGAATAAGCAGAGTATTGACCACTAGTAAATCTCCATCTGTAACCAAATCTTATAAACTTTTCTTCATATATCGTATCAGTATCATTAGTATTAGCACTAATATAATTAGTTAAAGCTATAATCGGGGCAGAAGGTGGTTTTTGTTTTATTAAAGTTAAATGCTGCTCTTCCATATTAGACATGATACCCTGTGTGTTTGGAATTTGTGTTTGAGCAGAATAGCTTTTAGTACTATAAGTATTATATGTTTCAAATGTATCTAAATCAACAATCTTAGGCTCTGAAACACTATCAGTCCATATTAATAGTCTATCTAATACTTGTATAGATGTAATTTGTGTATCTGTGAATTTAAGGGCTGTGCCTGCAGTATCTATAAGCACAGGAGTAATTGCTGAGTCAATTAAACTTCCATTTATACTTCCAGCATTAATATCTCTGGTATCATACTCTATTATCCCTTGTTTTGTGTTGCTGTTTATACCTTTAAAAAACCAATATAGCTTATCATTTTCAGTATCCGATATACTACCAATACATTTAACTTCACCAATTAGTGAAGACATATTTTTTAATAGTCTATTACCTAATACGTTCTGAATAGTACCAGCATTACTGTCTTCAGATGAAGAAACCTGAATATTAAGCGCATCTCTGTACTCGCCATCAGGCAGCAATCTCTCATCGAGGTCTTTATTCATTCTTCCCCTTAAGAAAGTCTTTTTAATTTCAGGCATTTAATTAGTGTTTTATTTGCTTAGACTTACCTTTTAATACTTGTGTTAATTCTTCTATTTTAAGGTTAGATAATCTTAGCTTAGCTTTTCTTGTAGCTGCAACCTTATCTTTTTGGTATCTTCTTACTTGGTATTCTGGTATATTATTTTTAGTCGATGCTATTGAATGGGCAACGAACTTGTAGATAGCGTCTTCTGCAAATTTATGCACTTTCATTTCAGCTTCTGTAGCTAAGCCGTCTGAAATATATTTTACAATTACTAATCTTCCATTAAATTCTCCTGAAAAAGATATAGTACCATTGTTTTCGTTTATAACAAATGAGCCATTTCTGTTCATTAATTCTGGATTTAAACCATATCTAGTACCAAAATGAATCTTATACTCATCTTCTGACTCCGCTAATATGTCACTTAAATCTGCTGTTGTTATAGTATTATTTGCTGTAGCCCCTTGATATTTTTGTTCTGTTTCTGATTGTGCTGCTAATACTAAAGCACCGTTGCTGTCAAATATATAATTAAAGCTACTATCTTGCAAAATAGCATTTGGTGTGCTTGTTTGTCTTGTAGGCATAACTCTTTGCTCAATACCGTTTGTATCTACCCAAGATATTTTTACGTAATTTACATAATCATGAGGTAACTTTACTGATAAAGATGGTCCTACTTCTATTTCCTGTGTTTTTACAGATTTTAAAGTATCATAACTTAATTCTTGCAGTGCTCTTTGTGCATGGAATAAAACCTCTGTTCTTTTTATTTCACCAATAATTTTATCTTCGCCCACATAAGAAATCATAAAATTGTTTACAACATCTGTAAGTGATACAAATTGATATGTACCGAAAGTTGTACCTTCGTAATATTGTTGGTTTGTTTGATCTAGCAATGCCATTTATTAAGATTTTTCTTGTGTTATTTTCTTAGTCTCTTTGTTATCCGCTAATTGAGCTATATCAGCTGATTTAATACTTATACCAGCATATAATAATATTTTTAAAACTAAAGATGTTTCATCAGTTTCGTGTAGCTCAAAGTTTTGCGAATTACCTGCATTGTATAATGCTGTTCCGTTTACATTTGTATATGACCAGTTAACTTCTACAGGTTTTCTAACGTAGTTTACCGTTATAGAAGAGTTTATAGTTGTAGGATATATCTTTATACTCCAGTCTCCTTGAGTATTAGCTATATTTTGTATATAAACTGGATTGTTTGTAGTAGGGGTAGTTAATTTAGAAAGCTGATATTCTAATAAAGTTTTTGTATCAACTTCATCAATAGGCATTGTATTATTATATATTACTGTGCCTAATTTATGTATATCGCTTGGTAAATTAAAATGATCTATTGAATATGTTAAAGTAGCATTCTTTTTGAATTTACTTAACTTTTCATTAGTAATTTTGTATAGATTAGCGTATTCTGTGGAATTATCTTTTAATCTTTTGTATTGGTTTAAGTCAAAGAAATACTGATCAAAAACTTCATTTTGTGCTTGATTTGCAAAAAGATTAAATTCCTGTGGTGTTAAATAACCACGATTCTCTTTGTTTATTATAGCGAGTACTCTTTGATAAACTGTATCTATGCTAACCATATTATTCTTTTTATTATAGCGAAGGTCACAATTACAGCGACCTTACACTATAATTAGACCTTTACTTTAGTCTTTTTTCAATTGTTTGGTATATTTCTATACCTTCATCTGTTTTAAAATATGCAGTTAATGCTGAATATGGATTTTCATCAAATGGAACTGTAACAATTTTTTTATCATTTGTTCCCCATTTAAATGTTCTTTGATCTGAAGATAATTTTAATATCCCCATTTCAACAGCTTTAATACCTAAATTCCTAATATTAATGTCTTCATCATTAGCGATTTCTAAGAACAGATCAGGATTATTCTTAGCGAATAATAACAAATCTCTTTTAATCTCCTTAGAAGTCATCTTAGATACCTCAGAACCGACACTTGACCTTACAACTGCTTCAGCATGGTCAATATCCATCTGATGTGCAACATTCATCGCTTCAAGTTCTAATTCTAAAATATCAATATCATCTTCTGCAACTTTTGTTGAATCAAATTCTTGATATATTTTGTTTAAATCTGGGTGATATAAACTTAATAATTTTTGTAATGTTTGTTTTTCTCTTGGCACTTGTAATGAGCCATCTTCAAAAACAATATGTCCAAGTCTTGCGTCTCCTTTCATTTCATCTACGAAAACGGTTCTTTGGTTTGTAGTATATTTTAGTTCTCTTTCGTAACCTGCTTCTTTATCGAACCAAAACATATTCTTACTTCTTATAGTATGAGTAAGTGGAGTTTTACCTCCTCTTAATAGATATGTTCTATCTTTTATTTCCCACGTAGGGTTTTTTGCTTTTTTTGTCATGATATAATATAATTTAATAATTAAAAAAAAATATAAGAATCCCCGGCCGAAACCGGGGTAATTCTCATATTAAATAAGGATTATTTTAATAACATAAAGTTATTAGCTCCTTGTACAACTAAACATCTTTCAGATAAATAGTGTACTTCCATTGCATCTAGATCTGAAGTAGCTGCACCAACTGAACCAGTAGTCCAAGACTTCATCTTTCTGTCATCAGCTTCTGAAGCTCTATATCTGACGTGAAGGAATGGTCTTTTGATGTTTTTACCTAACGTTTGATCGTATACAGTGGATGTTCCAGCAGGAACTAATACACCTTTTACATCTGTAATGTTACCTCTTGTTGACGCATCATTTAAATATTTCCAGTCAGTTTTGTAGAAGTCATAAGAACCTCTTCTGAAACCAGAGAAACCTAAATTAAGTGCCATATCTTCGCTGTTTGAGAATACACCGTAAGATGTACCACCAGCTCCATAAGAATTTTGAGCAGCTAGCATGTCATCGATTTTTAATGCTTTATCTCTATTGATAAATAGCATGTTTTCCTCGATAGCACCTTGCTTATCTAATTTCTTAAGTATTTCGTCAAAGTCTGCTAGATCTGAATCAGAACCACCATCAATACCTCCAGTTGTTACATGTCCTCTATCTTCGATAGCTTGGAATAAACCTTCAGTACCTTTGATACCTGTAATAGCTGCTGCTCCTGAACCGTTAGCCGCAGTTTCAGCTTCTACTAATGTCATTTCTAAATAGTCTTCGAATCTTGTTCTTGTATCACCTTCAGCTTTTAAGTACCATAGGAAACCAGTTTGTCCAGACTCTCCTGTTACTTCAACCCATCCAATTTGAGACGCATCAGAACCTGATACTTCAAATTTATCTTTAATGATAATTGGTTGGTTAGTGAAAGATTGGAAAGAAGGAGTTACTGATTCATTCATACCATTAGTCCCTTTTGCAAATTCAGAACCAAATACGAATAATTCTACAGAACCATCTGAAAAGTCAGAATCTGTGCTAAATAGAGCTTTGTCATATCTGTTAGCATCAATTGTTGTTGATCCAACAGCGTCAACGTATGCTTTAACTGTTGTAGTCCCATCAGATACTACGATTGTTTGACCTACTCTAATTGCATGTCCAGCAGCTATTGTAATAACACCTGTTGATGCTACTAAAGCCCCTGTATATGCTAAATGAAGTCTACCTTGTTCAGACCAAACTACTTGATCAGAAGTCATAGGCATTTCAGCACCAACCATTCTTAAGAAGCTTGCGATAGATCTGTCTCCATATCTTTCAACTTCAGCTTCATATAATTCTGGTAAGTATTGCTGACTCCAGTCGTTAGAACCACCTGTAAATGAAAGGTAGTTCGAACTTAATGTTTGTTTTACCGGCGCTGGTACAGCGTTTAAGTTAGTACCTGCCGCAAAAGTCATTACTGCCATTTTGTTTTAATTTTTATTGATTATTGTCTAAGTTTAATTTTTAACTTTGAACTATCATCACCAGTAATTGCTCTTACTTTTATGCCCTCGGCTTCTACTGTGCCAGCTTTACGAGGATCCATATTAATATTTTTTGATTCCGCGTTTAACTGTTTAATTGCGTCAGCTTTACCTTGTTCATAAAAATGGTTTGCAACTGCGTCTGCGTTGTCTGCAACGAAAAGAGCTTTATGATAGCCAGTAGCGTCTTGTAACATATTATCATTATTAATATACTTATCTAATACGTTTAAAATGTTTGACTGCTTATCTAAAACTTGCTGCTTATCTTTTACATTAAATCTATATTTTTTGTCTGCAACTTTAAATTCAAAACCTTTGAATTCTTCGTTAAAAACTTTGTTAGATTCATTGTTAAAATGAGCAGTCTGCTTTTCTTGCAAAACCTGCTGTTCTGATTGCTCAGAGTTGTAATTATTGAAAAACTCAATTGCTTTTTGTTGATCGCTGGTTAACTTAGAACCCAACTTGACTTCTTCGTAGTACTTGCCCTTTAATCCTTCCAAATAGCCTTTAGCTTTTGCAATTTCTTCTTTGTAAGCTAATTGCTTACGCTTAATATCTTTTGGATCATCAACTTCGTCGTCTGATACAAACTTATCTTCAATTAAAAAATCTATTTCATCTTTAGTAAGATGACCTTTAGTTTGAGAATAATATTCGTATAAAAGAGTTGAATCATCGATGTTAGAATAATCTTGATTAAGTTTTACATAATCTTCTAACGTTCCACCAGTCTCATTCATGAAGTCTACAACTTTTTGAATGTTTTCTGGTAATGCTGTAGCCGTATCTTGCGATTCTTGCACGGCGTCTTCTATTTCTTCTTTAAGTTCCTGTACAGGATCTTCTTTGGGTTCTTCTTTAGTTTCTTCTTCAATTACCTCTTCTAAAGTTAATTGATTTTCTTCTTGCTGTACTTCTTGCAATTCCACTTCGGTTTCTTCCCCAGTTTTTTCATCCGTGCTGCTTCCGCTTGGCACGCTTTCATCTGCGCTTTGTTCTTGAACGGCATCTGTTTCTGTTTTAGGTGGTTTACTTAAATCCACTTTGTAAGTACCATCTTTGGTCTTACCTGTATCTTGTCCGGCTGCTTCAAGTACTTGTTCTTCCTTTTCTGCAGCAGTTGGTGTTTCGTCAACTACGACGTCTTTATTTTCTTCCATTATAAAATTGTATAAAATATGTTAGCAGTTTTTATTTAGGATCAAACTGCTCTAATCCAAATCCTCCTAAGTTATCAAATCCAGCAGATTCAAAACTTTTTGGCGGAGTATTATTTTTTCTTTGCTGTATAAGTTCAGACTGTTGAGATGCTTGTATTTTTGTTCTTTCATCTTTTCTATCTTCTTTATAAGCTTCTTTATCTTTAATCACTTGTATTTCTGCACCTTTAAGCTGCATATTCATTTCAAATTCTTTTTGCATTAACAACAACTTTAATTCAGCTTCTTTTTCTAACTTTTGCGTGTCCAGCTGTGCTTCTATTTGTGCTAGTTGTGCTTTGCTCTCTGTAATAGCTTGTTGTTTTTGAACATCAGCCTGTGCGGATGCTTGTGCTGATTGAGCATTAGATTCAGATTGCATTTGAATATTCTCTTGCTGTAAAGCTCTATCTTGATCAAATTTCTTTTTTCTTCTTATCTTTAATAATTGATTTGCAAGCTTAAGATTTTTGATTTCACGTATGTCAATAGCGTCTTCTAAATTAATTTGATCTTTAGATAAAGACATTTGTATATTGTTTTCTAACAATTGTTTTTCTTCTTCATCAGGCGATAGCTCTAAAAATATACCAAAATCATGAAGCGACAGTTTTTTCATATCATTTAATGCTGCTACATTAAATTTACCTATAGCTTGTATAAATGATTTTTTAGTTGGCCCATACTCTAGTACATCTGAAATTCTAAGTGATATTGCTTCAGCTGTTTTTAAAGTAAGGAATAAACCTGCTTGCAATATATGTCTTGTTGCTGTATTAGAATTAGCGGCCGCAAGTTTTTGGAGTCCTACTAACGCGTTTTTATCTGGTGTTGAACCATCTCTTGCTTCGTTTAATCCGGTCACATCTCTTATCATTTGTAAATAATAAT
>JAAHTH010000782.1_pt1 | contig 22695 bp, 18 predicted proteins | sample 6116091 | NCBI WGS metagenome assembly JAAHTH01 (sample SAMN13939990, study PRJNA603662) | sponge metagenome | isolation source: marine sponge | host: Mycale hentscheli | place: New Zealand | collected 2006 | reverse complement strand
CCCCCGCCCCCCCCCCCCCCCCCCCCCCCCCCTCCCGGCACGATACCCCTCCCCCTCTGAACTGCGCTGGCAAGACCTGGTATGTAGGGAACGTGGAGTCAAACCCTGTCGGGCCATTGGTCATGAGAGCCAAGTTTTATTTTAATGAAGGCGGCATCTGGCACCCATCACACTTCTTCAGCTCACTTGCCCAGAGTCAAAACACACCAACAGCGTGGCCAGACATGCAGGACATTCTTGCTTTAAGCGCTGATCGCGCCGAAGACCGTGCTATTTTGAACGGCTTGTATCAAAATTCGGGATCTTATAGCGGTCGTGCTATTTACTTAAGTAACACTGGAAGTGCGCCAATCGGCAATTTCGTACAACAGAACAAATACTATTTCAACGAGGCCGGCGTTTGGTTCGCAAGTAACTTTGTGGCCGAACCCACCGGGGAGTAAAAATGACGGATAATAAAAAAGAAAATGTAATAACCTATGAGCCTTCTACAATTGAAACAGTAGATATGGCAATGTTTGAGTGGTTGAACGAACAGATGGATCTTCACACAACGACAAACAGGGGATACAAGAAAGTTCCAGTTATTTGGGTTTCCGCAGAAAGAGCCTATCAATCTAAGAGAAGCAAAGAGATGAGAGACAAGGAGGGGGCGTTAATCCTCCCATTGTTGTCCCTAGAACGCTCTGGCTTCGAGAAAGACCCAACCCGCAAAGGTGTTGCCTGGGCAAACATTCCCGAGGCTTCCGACGTTAAAGGTGGCGCCTTTACGATTACCCGTCAGATTAAACAAGACAAGACGGCCAATTTCGCCAATGCAGACGCCAAGAAAAAGAAGGGACAAATAAATTTCCCAACAAAGAACGCGAAGATTGTATATGAGACAATATCCATCCCTTTTCCAGTCTCTATCAATGCTGAGTATTCCGTAAAGATTCGAACTGAGTATCAGCAGCAGATGAACGACCTTATTCAGCCATTCATGACCAAGACCGGAAATGCAAATTATTTTAAGGTCAAGAAAGACGGTCATGTGTATGAAGCATTCATTGACAGTGACTTTACCTCGGAAAGTAACGTTGAAGATATGGGCGAAGAAGAGAGAATGTACGAAGCTGTTATCGGCATTCGTGTCCTTGCATATTTGGTCGGCGGAGCTTCGAATCAAGAGAAGCCCACAGTTGTCCGACGAGAGAACGCGGTGGAGATAAAGATCCCTCGTGAAAGAACGATGCTTGACGAAGACGATTTCGATCTTTTATAGAAAAAACCCACTTAATATCCGTAAAAAAGACTTTTTTTGCTTTTGAAACTATTAAATACTAATTAATATGGTATATAATAGTGTTGTAGCGCCTTTTTCAAAAAGGCCCACCAAGAGGAGAATATAAGATGTCAGCTAAAAAATTTAGATTCGTATCCCCCGGAGTTTTCTTAAACGAGATCGACCGATCTTTATTACCAAAAGAAGGAGCACCAGTTGGTCCTGTCGTTATTGGTAGAACTCAACGCGGTCCTGGCTTACGCCCAGTGACAGTGAATTCATTCTTGGAGTTTTCTGAACTTTTCGGAAACCCAATCCCTGGCGGTGAAGCTGGCGACATCTGGAGAGACGGCAATCGCACTTCTCCTACTTACGCTTCCTATGCAGCTCGTGCATGGTTGAAGAACGGCACCCCTTTAACAGTTGTTCGTGTTCTCGGTGAAACAAACGAAGGCGCAGCAGCTGACGGTCCTGGTGAAGCAGGTTGGGAGACAGACCAATCACCAGCCGCAAGTGCTGCAACAAATGGCGGAGCTTTCGGCCTTTTCGTCACTGATACCCAAGCCGTAGGTCCAGGCGCCATGACGGGCACCCTTGCTGCCGTCTGGTATTTGAACTCGGGCTCCATTCGACTACAAGGTGACGATCAATCCGGCGCCGCTGTTGCACCAGCAGAAGGCGCGTGTCAACTCGTAAAAAGCCAAGGAGGAGACTTTCAATTTAAAGCAATCATTGCAGACAAAGACGGCACCTCAGTCTTGACTTCCTCTTTTGACTTTGAGCCAAGCTCTGACAAGTACATCCGCAAAGTTTTTAACACTAATCCAACCCTCCTTGGTGACACCAACAGTTCGAATATTGAATATTTCCTCGGTGAATCATTTGAGAGAAATCTTTTTGACACTCTTGGAACTGCCACAGCTTTATCAGGCGCCGCAACTGCCTTCATCGTAGCTCTGGACGGCGCAAACAATCGCCGCACTGGTGCCGAAGGAGCAAGTTCTGGCATGGTTATCTCGCAAGATACAGGCCCTACTGGCTCTTTCGACGAGAGAAAGAATCTTTTTGAATTAAAGACAGTTGACACTGGTGAGTGGATCAGCTCCAACGTAAAAGTTTCTATCAGAGACATTTCACTTCCTGTGAATCCAGACGTTGACCCATACGGAACTTTTACCGTTGAAGTCCGCGACGCCCGAGACAGCGATACAAACAAGCGCGTTCTCGAAACATTCGCCGGATGTAACTTGAATCGTAATTCACCTAACTATATCTGCGCAAAGATTGGCGACAAATCAGCAACATGGTCCGACGCTGATAGAAGATTCACAGAGACTGGAAATTACAACAACAATTCCGGATACATCTACGTGAATCCAAGCGACGATCTTGAAAATGGCGTTTTGGATGCCTCCTTGTTGCCTTTTGGCTTCATCGGCCCAAAAACATACAAGACTGTCACAGGAGTCGTGAATGCATCTGTCAGTGCTCTCGCATTAACAAATATCCCTCACGCCCCTGATTCCGGATTTGTGACTGGCGGCATCGGCGCCTCCAATCCCTTTACCTGTTCTGGCCCAGTTATTCCTTTAAGAATGAGTTCCAGCACTGGTGGAATTGCAGACCCGACTGATGCTTATTTTGGCATCACAACCGGTCAAAGAGAGAACACCACTAACTTCGACCCTGCGTACATTGACTTGGCAAGAATGCTTCCGATGATTTCCGACGCCAACAAAGACGATAGCTATACTTTTACGCTAGACAATATTGCTTACGTGTCTTCTTCGGCAACCACAATCGTGGAAAGAAATGCTTACTACAGTGCAACAGCACGCGCAGACGGCCTTTCAATCACTGCTGGTGGCCCAACCCCAGATGCCAAAGACGGCGGCCTCGCCCCGGCACCATCCCGCGTCCTCGACGCCGGATTTGACAAATTTACAATGCCTTTGGTTGGCGGCTTTGACGGATTTAATATCCAACACCGCGATCCATTAGCAAATAGTCTTTTAACCGGAGACGAAACGACAAATTATGCGTTTAACTCCATAAAAAGAGCAATAAACACAGTGTCCGATCCAGAAGTTGTAGAAATGAATGTCGCAACCATTCCTGGTATCACAACAAGAGGTTTAACAAATTACCTCATCGACACCTGCGAACAACGCGCAGATGCTCTCGCAATTATCGACCTTGAAGGTGGATATACCCCTGAGTATGAAACCAACACTGGTGCCGACAATGGCTCTGTTAATCAAACAGTGTCCAGCTTAAAGTCACGATCTTTGAACAGCAGCTATGCATGTTCTTACTACCCCTGGGTCCAAACCAGTGATGAACTGGGAACAGGGCAGTTGTTATGGGTTCCCCCATCTGTTGCAGCGTTGGGCACCTTCGCAAGCAACGATAAGAAGTCTGCACCGTGGTTTGCCCCAGCCGGATTCACTAGAGGTGGTCTGTCAGACGGAGCAGCGGGTATCCCTGTGATTGGTGTGCGCGAACACCTTACTCGCAAGATGCGAGATAAGCTCTATGAGAATAACGTGAACCCAATCGCTAAATTCCCAGCAGAAGGTATTGTCATCTTCGGTCAGAAGACCATGCAGGCAACCCCATCTGCTCTCGACCGTGTGAATGTGCGTCGTATGATGCTTCATGTCAAGAAGGGTATTTCCAATATCGCTTCCACATTGCTCTTCGATGCAAACACACAAACAACTTGGGATCGATTCACAGGTAAAGCAGAACCTTTCCTGAGAGACGTTCAAGCCCGTCTCGGTTTGACTGACTATAAGATTGTTTTAGATGACACTACAACAACCCCTGATTTGGTTGACCGCAATATCATGTATGCAAAGATTTTCTTGAAGCCTGCAAGATCTATTGAATTTATCGCAATTGATTTTGTAATTCAAAGAACCGGTGCATCTTTTGACGATTAAAAGGTGAAAGACACTACTTATTTGTGAAGAACTCGTACGAGTAAAAGGAGAAATTAATAATGGCAAATTTTTGGACAAGCCCAAACCGCGACCCTAAGAGAAATTTTAGATTTACAGTTAGCATTTCTAGTGAAAGCTTTGAGGGAGGTGCAATTTGGTATGCTAAGTCGGCAACTAAACCAAAGTTTACTGTTACTTCTACCGAACACAAATACATCAACCACACCTTCCATTACCCAGGCCGCGTGGAGTGGGAAAACGTCACAATCACGATTGTTGACCCTGTTGATCCCAACGCAGCAAGTGCTGCCGCATCACTTCTACAGAAGTCAGGTTATTACATCCCAGGAAGCGAAAACTCTCCTACCACCACTGTGAACAAGAAAGACGCAGTTGGTGCCCTTGGTTCAGTTACAATTCGTCAAATCGGCGAAGACAGTACTGACGTTTTGGAAACTTGGGTGTTGAACAACGCTTGGATTGAAGGAGTCAATTTCAGTGATCTGAGTTATGACGACGAAGAACTAAGCACAATCGAATTGACAATTCGTTACGATTGGGCTTCTTTGAGTACAAAAGAGAGCGATGGTTCTACCAGCAACTATTTCCTCACAACTCAAGTACCAGATCTCGCAAGTTAAAAAAGAAAGAAAGAGGTGATGAATGTCATCAAGAAACAACCAACAGAGGCTCGCCAATCCTGGCGCCTCTGATGTTAATTCAGAAACACCAAACAACAGTAACCAGTTAAGCTTTTCAGTCCCAACGGAATTTGTAGATCTCCCATCAAAGGGAATCTATTATCCAGAAGACCACCCTCTTCATGGAGTGGACACTGTTGAGATTAAACACATGACGGCAAAGGAAGAAGATATCCTTGCTTCCGAATCGCTCATCCGAAAGGGTGTTGCAATCGACCGCATGCTGCAAAGCCTTTTAATTGACGACAATCTTAAAGTAAGAGACCTACTTGTAGGCGATAAAAACGCTTTAACCGTTGCAGCCCGTATCACAGGGTACGGCGCCGACTATCGCACAAAAGTGGCTTGTCCTGCCTGTGGTACTTCACAAGAATTTGAATTCGATTTGCAAGAGCAATCCGCCACCGGTGCTGCTTTTTCTCCGGAAGAGTTAAAAGGAAAGATCGAAGGCGTCGAAATGACAAATAAGGGAACTTTTCTTGTTAAGCTTCCAAAGTCTGGTCACACCGCAGAGTTAAAGATGCTCACTGGTGCAGACGAGGAGAAGTTGGAAAAGTTTCAAAAACAAAAAGAAAAAACAAGTAACGGACTCAGTTCACTTCTCACAGACACAATGAAGTCTATTATAGCATCAGTTGACGGAGTCACAGAGAGAACCCAGATCAATGCTTTCGTTGAAAACATGCCAGCAGCAGATTCTCGCTATCTTCGCGGGATCTATCAGAAGCTCGTACCAAACATCGACATGACACAGCAGTTTAATTGCAACAATTGCGATCATACGCAGGCCCTGGAGGTGCCTGTGACTACGGACTTTTTTTGGCCTGGACAGTAAGTATATCGAATCAGTATACGAGGAGCTCTTTGCCCTAAAATACTATGGACATTGGGGATTTGCAGAGGCTTATACTTTACCAATACAAATTAGACGTTGGTTCCTTAGAAGGCTCCAACAGCAGAAAGAAATGGAGAACGAAATGTTGTCCGGAAATTCAAAATAGAGGAGGCTTTATAAGTTTTCTCTATTTTCTTGTAAATACTACTTATTAATGATATAATACCCTTGGAGGTTTTACAATGGATCAAGAAATACAAGAAATTGAAATTGACTTGAACGCAAACGCAAAAGGACAAGTGAATGAGTTTTTCATCGGCCTGCTTGGTTGGACAATCAAAGGGATCATGAACTCTCTGTTTGGAGGTTCCAGCGTTCCAGTTACCGTCAAAGGAACACAATCCCAGGTTCGCGACTTTGCTCGAGTCCTCGGGAGAGAAAAGAAATACTTAGAAAACTACAAAAAGTTTGGCTTAGACAACCCGCAAACTTACAAGAGTCGCTATGCGTTAGACTCATCTGTTAAGAAGTTTGAGAGAGGCACAGGTCTTAAATGGCCTTTCAAGTGATAGGAGGCTAACATTTAATGGATCCAGCAATCAAAGCACTAATTGACGCGATCAATTCTCTCAAAAGCTCCATCGAAGGCGAAGCATCTTCTCCAACCAGCTTCGGCCTTACATCCGACGATCTCAGAGATCGACAAGATGCAGTAGGCGACCTGATCAATGAGCACAAGGAGCTTGCAAAGACAGAAGAAAATCAGATCAAGATTGGTCAGAAGAACATTGAAATCGCCGAAGCACAAACTGCACAGCTTGAAACAGAACTCGAGCTTAGGAAACAGAAAAAAGATTTATCAAAAGAAGAATTCAAACAGTTAAGAAAAGAGATCTCCCAGTCCAAGAAAAACACAGCGACCCTTGTCAAGGAAGTGGTGGCCAGAGAAAAACAAAACGAAGAGATTGAAGAGACAATCGCCGGCCTTGGTGGTTTTATTGATGTTTCAAAAAAAGCAAACAAATCAATTCGCGAAACAATCAGCGAGCTAAACAAAAACACCGCTGCTCAGAAAGAGCTCGGTGACAGATTAACAAAGAACTATTCTAAGTCTAAAATCGCAATGAACGCCTTTAAAAAGGTTATGCCGTTTGTAAATGTTCAAGTGGCACAAGCATTTAACGAGGTTCAAAGTGGAGTCGCTTCTTTTAACCAAGCGACAGGCATGGCCGACATGTTCGGCCAAAAAATTGCAGATTCTAGCAAAAAATTGCGCCATCTGGGAGTTACAACGTCAGACGTTGGCGCAGCTCTTAGCACGCTTGGACAGGCAATTCCTCTCCACGAGCTAGACGATGCTGTCAAGTACGCAAAGAAATTCGCCCTCTATGAAAAATTTGGAATATCGGCACAAGCTTCTGCTTCTGCATTTGAAAACTTAACCAGAAGTCTCGGCAGAACAAACGAAGAGTCAATGCACTCTATTAGCAACATCGGCGAACTAGGACGTCAGCTTGGTGTAGGCGCAGGCCGACTTGTGGAAGACTTCTCCCAGGCCCTCCCACGCCTAGCCATTTACGGCAATGACGCAGAAAAGATTTTTAGAAATGTTGCCACCGCTTCTGCAAAGATGGGTCTTGGCGTCGATGACATTCTCAGTCTGTCCGAAGGCCTTCAAACTTTTGAAAGTTCAGCTCAGGCCGCCGGAAAACTTAATGCCATCTTGGGTGGAGGATTCATTGACAATCTAGAATTAATGGAAGCAGCTTTTGAAGATCCGGCCAAAGCAGCAGGTATGATTAAAGACGCTTTTGCCGACGCTGGTATGTCAGTGGAATCCATGGGACCCGCAGCACTAAAAGCCTCAGCATCTGCCGCAGGCTTTTCTGACGTAAACAAGTTTAGAAAGTTCCTTGAAGGAGACGCCTCTGCACTTGAATCACGAGAAGACGCTCAGAAGAAACTACAATTAGATGCCAATGACATCGCAAAACAAAGCCAGACAACTCTTCAGCAAATAGCTGATGCCCTAACTGGCAAAACGCAACAGGCCATGGGTAATCTACCTACGGACATTCAAAACATGTCCAACGCAGCAAGCCCCGGCTCCTTGGCCACAGCCGGCGCTGTGGGCCTTTTCGGCGGCACAGCCCTTAACGTACTTGGAGGGCTGGGTAAACGCGGCATTGGCAAGTTTCTCACAAGAAGAGCCTCAAAGAAAAATATCCCTGACCCTATTGACTTCGGTGATCCCAAGAAACCCGGCCGATTCGGCAAATTCTCCAAAATGGGAAAAATGGGCAAAGTAGGCATGAAAGGTCTTGGCACTGGGCTGGGCGGTGTTATGGCTGGGGGTCTTCTCGCAAAAGATGTGTATGACCTCGCCACGGGAGATACCAGTGGCGGAAATACGGGAGCGATTATAGGCTCTCTTCTCGGCGGCACCCTCGGCGCCGGCGCAGGGCTCCTTTCAGGAGGTACGCTTTCCGTCCCTCTCGCAATGGCAGGTTCTAGTCTCGGAAACTTTGTTGGCGAATCAATTGGCGAGTATTTCGATTCTTCCATGCCGAAGAAAGAGGTTAATAAAAAAGCCGCAGAAGCAGGATCTAAAAACGTAGTGGAGCACAAGCACGTAGTAGAGATTGTTCAAAATACGCCAAATGCAGAAAGGTTTGTCAAGGCGATATATCGAGAAGATTTAAGCTCGGTGACTTAGGAGATATAAGAAATGGCAAAGAACACATACGGAGATCCCCAAGGCGTAGAGCAGGCAATCTACAATAAGGGCAACTACAAGATTCAACTGCGCCACTTGCCTTCTGGCCAGGACGTAGAGTTTAAAGCATTCCTGACTCAGTTTGAAGATCAATTTACTTCTGACTGGAACACGGAACAGGTCTTTGGCCGCATGGATCCGATCAAGAATTACCGGGGAACACAGAGAATCATAACTCTTGGCTGGGACGTCGTTGCAAACGGCCTCGAAGAGGCAAAGTTTAATTTAGAAAACTGTTCCCTTCTTCTTTCCATGCTGTACCCTTCTTTCGAATCCGGACAGCAAGACAGCACGCAGACGACAGGAGAAGGTACGCTAGAGAGATCCGCAGAAGAGCAGTCAATGCTTTCAGCACAGCAGGGTGCCACAGCAACCGTAAACGGTAACGCCACAAGAATTCAAGGCGCCCCATTGTTTAAACTTAAATTCGCAAACCTAATTCAAAGCACGAAAGCCACAGGAGAGTCCTCTACAATGCAGGACGGCCTAGTCGGTGCAATCGATGGACTAACTTACTCTCCAGACGTAGAACAAGGATTTTTTGATCCGAAGCCAGGTATCCTATATCCTCAGACAATTCGCTTGTCTTTTGGCTTCACCGTCGCTCACGATCACGAACTTGGTTGGAGTAACAACAAGCTTCGTGGAAACATCCCATCATTCCCATATCCAAAAGGAGGTGAATAATGTCCAGATACAAAGGAACAGAAATTAAAAGAAACCTTTTGGAACTCTACAAGAAGCAGAGAAAAGAAAGAGGGATTCCAGGCGCACTTATCCAATATGAAACAACGCGACTTCCAAGCGTCTCAGTTGACGACGTCAAGACACTTAACAATGTCGGCCACGTCTGGAACGTCGGAGATCGCCTTTACAAATTGGCAGATCAATACTATAATGATCCAGAGCTATGGTGGATTATAGCTTGGTACAACAACAAGCCGACCGAGGCTCACTTTAACGTTGGAGATTTAGTTCAAATTCCTCTCCCGCTTGAACGAGTCTACAGTCTGCTGAGGATGTAGAATGGCGAACATTATCTCATTTGAAGATCCGACAGACGGAATCGAAAGGATCTTTTCTTTTAGTTTTGAAAAGGCACAAGACGAAGAATATGTGTATTACAGTGTCAGGTCGGTGCGTCCAAACTCGGATTTTCCAGAGAGAGAAAACCAATGGTATTTCTCCAGGGAAAACCTCGTTGCTGCTGTAACTTCGGTGCGCCCCGGAAGATCATCCACTCAGTTTTCTGAAATGGTGTCAACATCCACTGGAACAGACCAGAGGTATAAATCATCTTTTGTTGGAGATTTCATGAACACCGGCGCCAATCTCAAACCTATCGGCCCAGAAAGAGATCCCAGGGTTACTCCCCCTGTCCGTGATTTCGAAACACCAATGGGTATCGAGGTGTATAAAGAATTTACTTTTAGGTTCCCCAAGACGAGAAGGTTTTCAATAGCACCTCCTTCGATACAATTTGAAACAACGCGCTCACAAGAAGCCAGTATTGTAGACTACATCGATTCTGACATCCTTGCGCCAGAGTTAACAGAATTTACGAACCTATCTGATGCAGAAATGGCTCTGTTTACCACATTTACTTCCTCTCAACGCGGCGGAGACGTTGAGGTCTGGTTCCCTTCCACTCTCTTTCAGCCACTTGGCCGCCGTGCAGCAACTGAGCAGGAAGAGGCATTCTTAGCTGGCCAAAGCGTCGACCCTGCTCTTGAGGCTCAGGATGCCGCGGCCACCTCCACCGGCATCACGGAAGAACAAAGAAAATCAAACCTAACTATTAACGAACAGGCTATCCTTCTTTTCCGCATTGGCGAACTGATGCAGGAAAATAAGACACAACGAGCTAACCACGAGGGAGACACCGCATACTATGACCGTTTTGCATGTTTAGATTACCAGGACTCTCTTAAAGCGGCAAACGTTTCAAACCATGTCACCTCAACTACTCATTTGAGCCCTATATTCGACAAGTTAAAGCCGATACACTTCTCGGCCATGATCCCAAAGATACGTCTTTTCAAGAGTTACTTGCCAGATGACAAGAAGACAAGAAGAGATAAAGACAGGCCTCAACACCTTGTAGAATTTGAGTTCGAAGAATTTGCTAACGCTGACATCTTAAAGAGCTCACTGAGCACCAACACCGGCGTTGGTATCAACTCCTTTGACTGGTCCTTCGACGGCGAAAATCAATTTACTGCTGAAAGGTTTGTTAAAGCAGCCTTAAAACTCAGAGCTCAGAGCATAGACGCCCTTGACAGAGAAGTGATAAACTCGACAACAGGGGAGCCTTATAGTTTTACAGATTTAATTTTACCTCCTCCGGTTTATACGGAGATAAAAAAGAAAAACAATGTTATTCAAAAGGTTCCAACAGACAGGAGACAATTTGAGACAAGAGTTACAATTGAATACGGAGTCCTAAATAAGAAATCAGAAATCTGGGGCAACGACGCTAGTCTTGTAAAGGCAGTTGAAAGCCTCCGTCTTGATATGAATCTTACTCTATACACGCACGAATTGGACCTCCAGTCCGACGGTACCGTGATGGTGAGCCTAAACTTTATCGGCCGCGTCGACGCTTCGTCGTCAGATCCAAATTATGCGAACATACTCTCTACCAGAACCGAACTCGAAGAGTTTGATGGCACGACCGAGCAGAACAAACTGCTTCTCGACGAGCGCCGAGTGATGCTGGACCAGGCTGCCTCTTTTGAACAAGACGCTGAAAGCCTCAAAGAACTAGAAAAAGAAAGAGAGAAGTTACAGGGAAAAACCTTGAACGAAGAGGAAGAGCAACGCCTGGCGTCCTTGAATGAACAGCTGAGCTTTAAAAACGCGGGGACCACTGCAGCAGCACTGACTTCTGAAATACAAAGAAGAAACGCGATATATGGCAAAGACCTGAGCGAAGAAGAATACTTAGAAAGAGTCTCTTCGGAATTCGACAAGGTTCTGCTCTATCAGAGACTGATTAATGGCCTTATAGAGAGAGACAATGTCAAGGTCATCCGAATCGACCCGACAAACATCGCAAATGATGAACCGATAACCATCGGCACGACAGAACAGACCATCGTCGACGGATCTGCGGGCGAGGTAGTCAAAGACGTCCCGCGAACAATAGAACAAAACGCCTCTGTAACGCAAGAGCTTGCTTCGATCCTTAAATCTTCCGTGAAGCCTCTGTACGACAACGAAAACTATTATATCAAGTATTTTTACTTTGGAGATCTTGTCGATGTCGTTCTAGACGGCATGCTCGGATTCAGTAAAGATCAGAGAAACGACATCAGAACATTGCTTGGTCCAATCGAAATTGAGAAAAATAAATTATCCTCAACAGAGTTCGCATCCAGAGTAGCCTTTCAGAACAATGGCAAGATTGCCCTGGTTGATTTGAACGGCGTGACAGACCCCGCCGCAGAAAAGGCTTTTAACAAGAAGCGACAACAAGATTCAAAGACTCTCATAAAGCAAAAGCTTGGAACAGCGGGAAAGGAAGATAAAATTCAAATCCCAACAGAGAAGATCGTTGTCAACCTTGCCGACGTGCCCATTTCTCTCAATCTGTTCCTGAGCTGGTTCGCAGATAACGTCGCAAATCAGGGAGTGTACTCTTATTCCTTCCAGAAATTCATGGTTGACAGCATCAAGAGCCTTATCGTGTCCTCTTTGAGGGCAGACAGTACTAAATTAATTCTTCCAAAACAGAAGAGAAAGATTGTGACAACTCCATTTGACAGTGCCGCACCGTTGAAAAAGCCGGATGCTTTTGGTTTTGTTTATGACACAGAAGCCGGACTTATTGTGCAACCACAGCAGAATGGGCTTTTCTTGGTCGAAGAGAAACTGACAGGCACAAACGCACAAGCAGCATCTCTTCCTGTTTTCATTCCCGCGATTCAACTAAACGATCCAGGCAAGTATATGGCAGACTATCTTCTTGTCTATGCAGAAAGCGTGGATTACGTTAGAAAGTACGGCGGCACATCGCAAGAATACAGGAGAGACTTAAACGAGGGCATTTATCACTTGCACGCTGGCCGAGATGCCGGCGTTGTTAAAGAGATTAAACTTAGCGCAGTCAATTTTGAAGGATATGAAGAAATGATGATGTTGGAGGCCAAAAAGAAAGGCGAACCAAACAGAAAGCGTGTTTACAGCGCTAATGTTACAATGAACGGAATACCAATATTCAGACCAGGACAGAAGGTGTATTTAAACCCAGCAGCGTATGGAAAACTGGAAACCTTAAAGAACTATGGCCTCGTAGGATACTATTCAATTGTTAGAACATCCTCAATCATAGAGTCGGGACAATATCAAACAACGCTTGAGTGCGTATTTTTGGGGTCAGGATAATGGCAAAGCTAAAACCAAGCGGAAACAATAATTTAAACTCTAAATTCTCCTACTACCAGAGAGAGTTTTATGAGGAGACAGTGGACGAGCTTTTACAGAAGAATCCTCAGCTTTCACTTATTGATTTACAGCAGAAGACACTCTATGGTAAGGTTGACTTAAACAACAGGATTGTTGCACCACAGCCAGACAAGACGGTTAGTTTCCAGGGAACGTTTAGAACTTTCGACTTCATCGTTGATGCCCTGAACGATTTGACAGAGAAGATAGACACTCGCCTCAACAACGGCACAATGCGCAGAACAGGCCCATATGCAAACTTGGAGATTAGCAACCAGAACACAAATTGGAAAGACGAGTACGTTTCCTATCTTGCGCAGATTCAAGAGTCATACACAACGCAGTTTATGGACACGCCTGCGAAGAAGAACGAGATAAAAAATTTTAGGCAGTATGTATCTTCGTTCCTGGACTTTTCTACTGCAGCAAGTCCTGGCTTTCCAATGACTTTCTCTAAATATTATGTCTCCCGCCATTCGGGAGTCTTTCCGACGGGTCTTGCCTTCGACATTTCGAGGGAAAAGTATGGTGATGACCTCACATCTTTCACCAGATACTTCGAAGACGTTAATTTTAAGTTCTTTGCCCAAGAAGCACAGAACCACGGCTTCATCATCGACCGTCACGCCCCTTATCGCCTGATTGCCAACCTAACATCCAGGCCCATGAAGAAATATATGCAAAGAAACGGCCACATGAACGTTTCGGACATGTTTGACAAGCTCTTTTTCAGCCCGATGAAAGCAGAATTCTATGAAATCGTAAAAATGATTAGCTTTCTGTATTCAGAAGCTTATCCGACAGGGAGCACTTATGCGGAGATCTGTTATAAAGATGGAAAAACCTCATACTCTCTCAAAGAGCGAGAGGTGTTCCGCCCACAGGACTTCCGCTCCCTCGAGCAACTCATATCTCACGGTGGCTTTCCAATGTGGCTTCGAGCCTATTCTTTCATGAAAGCGCGGGAAGTAAATATGGACTTGACGCAAAAAGAATTTGATGATATAGTAGACAAAGCAACAAACTTGAACAAACTACTTGACATCGATGCCGCATTGGTGTATATTAATGACAAGTTCAATCCTTTATTCGTTTCAGATTTTAACAAAAAACCCAATTTTAATTTTTAGGTGAATTAGTGACATATTTCGTAACTCTTGATGACAAAAGCGAGTGCATCGGGGTCTATAAAGATGGGGAACTTCATTTTGATAGTTTCCCTGCAGATCTTTCAAAGACCTGGGCACCCACCCCCTCTCTTGAATCTCTCTCCGCACAAAACGCAGAATTCGCATTCTTTTATTGCAATGGTGCCCCACTGGAAGAAGTGTGCCCACCCGAGCTCCTCGAAGACTGGAAGAAGATCGCCAAAAAGATCCGAGCACACCAGAAATCCTACCAGACTGCAAAGATTCAGATGATGGATCACTGTCGTTTTGACCTCTTGCCGCTCCACGACCTGTCGGAGCTCTGTTACTTGCGCACAGAGATCGTAAAAAACGTTTTTAAAACCCACGAAAAGCCCGACAATTACGATTTCATGAAAGACTTGTATGTGTTGCTGCAAAACATGGCAGAGCAAAAAATAAAGGTTAATCTCGGGGTTTTAGAGGAGAAAAGAGAGAACAAAAAAGCAAGAGATCTTATTAAATTTTTAGGCTCACATGAACCTCGCGTTGTTTACGACGCATTCAAGACAAAGACCGGACGTCTTTCGGTAAAAAAGGGGTCTTTCCCGATACTTACATTGAACAAGGAATTCCGCAAAGCGATTGAGCCCAACAACGATTGGATACTAGAACTCGATTATAACGCAGCAGAACTCAGAACACTATTGGCTCTTGCAGGAAAGGACCAACCAAGCGAGGACATCCATCAATGGAATTCAGAAATTCTTGGCGTATCCAGAGAAGAAGCGAAAAAGTCCGTCATATCTTGGCTCTATGGCTCCAAGACGTCCGATATTGGAAAAAGACTTTCAGAGATATACGCAAGAGAAGAGGTTCTGAGTAAATACTATGATCCCGAAACAAGAATTGTAACAACACCCTTTGACAGAAAGATTAAAGCAACTGATTACCATGCATTAAATTACTTGGTGCAGAGCACTACTGCAGATCTGGTGTTCGACCGAATGCTGGCTTTGCAGAAGTTTCTGGAAGGCAAGAAGAGTTTTATTAAGTTTTGCCTTCATGATTCGGTGGTTATCGATCTGGCCCACGACGAGAAGGTAGAAATTAAGGAGATATTTGAAATTTTTTCATCCACTAAGCTTGGAAAATTTGTATCTTCTCTCGCCGCAGGAAAGAGCTTTGGAGATCTAAAAGATCTTAACATTTGATCGAAGATCGAGTATAATAACTTATAAGTTAAAATGGAGGACCAATACATTGGCAAATAAAAAAAGTAAAATAGAAGAGCTTTCAGTGAAAGTTGACGAGACATCAAGACTGGGTAAAGAAAAGTACAGCAGTTACGATCCTGTGCAGATGAGGATTACTCTTGCAGGTATGGCAAAATTTAGAGATTCAACAGTAGTTGATCACGACCACCAAAGAGGAAGTCTCGAAGCCGACAAGCCAGATGCGGACTGTGGAAACGCAGGGTGGGCACAACCGGACTTCGATGAGGTGATGGACTCGATTTATATTAATCGCAATTTTGAGAATGACCGAATTCTCGTAGCAGATCTCAACCAGTGCGCTCAAAAGTGCGAGTCCAAAAACGACAAGGAATATTTTTATAATATCGGAAGAGCAACCCGTGACCAGTCTGGCGATCCAGTCATCTTTGTGGACGAAAACAAAAACATCCGGATAGAAATGATGTTCGATTTTGACAGCATAGACGGCAACAATACCACTCAGTGGCTCGCTGCCTTCGTCGAAAATAAAAAGACATGGAGAGGAAATTACTTTGATGATTTCTCCAAGGAAACCCAAGAAAAGTTTTTATCGACCGAGTTTGTTATTACTGTCTTGAGAAATGTCACTCCAAAACAGAAGACGAAAATCTTCCGAGATAGAAACTCTGGACCTCTAATGTCGGATCAACGCCGACGCTCGTGCCGAACTAGCTTTCACGCTGCAGGGCTTCGAGATGTCCAGCGCTCCTTTAAAGGACATTGGAGTCTCATTGGGTACTCCAAGAAAAATCTCGCAGACTTAGCGCAAGAGGAAGATGTGGCGACCTGGTTTGGCATTTTGGAAAAGATCATCTCTACCGGTACGATACCAAGGACAACATTCAAAACGGACGACCTCGACGCGCAATACGAAGAACACGACAACAACATCTCACCAAAAAAGATCCTGGAAGAAACCAAAAGAATCTTGGAGATATTCTTCAAGGGGTTGACGGAATGGAAAACGACATCAAAAAAGTTGTCAAAAGGAAAGACAGCAATCTATCAACCCGCAATTTGGGCGATCATCGGAATCGAGCAAATTTCCGACTTTAAAATTACAAACCCGTCTGCTTTCTTACAGAAGTTTATTAACGAGTATAGTGAAACATTTGCGCGATTCTCAAAGGTAGATGAAACACAAATTGACGATGATTACCAAAAAACGTGGAAGCCCGCCAAAAGGTTTACCAACCTTGCCCGAAATAGCGCTAAGGGGAACAATTTGTTTGAATGGTTAATGACTCTTATTGAATTCCAACGCGACGCTCTCAGAAGTGCCGTTGCTGAGACACCCGACTTCGGGGACTTGGAGCCAGGCTATCAGGAAAGCCTGCAAGCTGAGGCTTATCGTTCTTTCCTCTCTGAGTGGGGAATTTCTCTCAAGCGAAAGCCTAAGCACAACTTTAACTGGAAAGACAAAGTCAAGCACATGCGAAAAGAAGGGTTTTCTGTCATCGTCGAGGATGAAAACGGGGAGCAAGTCGAAAAAAAGTATACCGCCTTCGACTTCTATCTGGGTGACGTTAGTTTCGTCTCCGACCACATTATCCCCCATGCACTAGGTGGTGCAACAAGCGAGGACAATCAGGTGTTTATGGATCCTGCACTTAACGCCTCCAAAGGAGCATCACTTCCGGGAGACAGGGCAGCCGCCCAGGAGACAGCATGATTAACATTATTGGATTAGGCGAGACAGGCTGCAAACTTGCAGACGAGTTCGCCAAAAGCGACAATTACGACGTCTACAAGATTGGCCATGGCCTCTCCAAGACCAAAAGAACTCGCGGGATCAAAAAAGAAAAGAATCCCGAGAACTACGAAAAGAATTGTCCTCCTGTGAAGCACTTCTTCAAGGACCTGACAGGTAGAAGCATCTTTATCATAAATGGTGGAGAGCCAGTCTCCCTGGCAGCGCTGAGAATCCTTGAACACTGCAGACCGTGGTCAACGACCATTGTCTATGTTCAGCCCGACACTGATTCTCTGAACGATGATTGCAAGAAGATTGAGAGAATCGTGTTTAATGTCATGCAGGAGTATGCAAGATCGGGTGCGATCTCGAAACTTGTCCTTTTCAATGCGAAGAAGGTTGATGAGGCAATGGGAGAGGTGCCAATTATCGGCTATGATGAGATGTTTCATCAATATATTTTCTCTTCCTTGAACCTGATTAACTACTTCGAGCACCAAACACCCGTTCTTGCCGTGGATTCTGACGGCATAGAATATTCCAGAATTATGTCGATCAGCCTAGTTTCTCTCGACAATCCCAAAGAGAAGCCCTTTTTCGATTTGCAGGAAGTAAAAGAAAAAGTCTATTACTGTGGCATCAACGAAGATGAACTGCGGAATGACAATAAATTACTGACAAAAATCAAAGAAAGGATTGATTCGGCAAGAGAGGGAAATCAGAGGACATCATACCGCGTATACGCTACGACCTATGATGAGCCTCACATATTTTGTGTTAAGTCCTCAGCAATGATCCAGAATGAAGATTTGGATAGGTTGCTAAAGGAAAGCACTTGACATCACATTTGATCTGTGATAAAATACCATTAACAACAAACCAGCACCAGAGGATATTGGCTCTGGTGACTATAACAGGAGATAAATAATATGGCAATTGATATGAGCAAAATGAGAGATCGTTTAACAAAGCTTCAGACAAAGAGCACGGGCGGCAGTTCTGCTTTCTGGCGACCATCTGACGGCGGACAAACGATTCGAATTGTAACCACCAAGGACGGAGACCCTTTCAAGGATTTCTTTTTCCACTACAATGTCGGTAGCAACTCTGGTTTCTTGTGTCCAAAGAAGAACTTTGGCGAAGAATGTCCAGTGTGTGACTTTTCCCGCAAACTCTACAAAGAGGGTGATGACGAGAGTGTAAAGATGGCTAAGGAGCTTACAGCTCGCCAGCGATTCTTCTCTCCCGTGTTAGTCCGTGGCGAAGAGAACTTGGGTGTTAAGATCTGGGGCTACGGCAAGATGGCTTATGAAACATTGCTAAATCTTGTCCTTAATCCAGAATACGGTGACATCACTGACATCGAAGCTGGAACTGACCTTGACCTTCATTATGGCAAAGCACCTGGGCAATCCTACCCACAGACGAAGTTGACTCCAAAGCGATCAACCTCCAATGTGTGTATTGAAGCCACTCCAGAAGCATGCAAGGAAATCTTGGATGGTGTGCCTGATATCGACTCTCTTTTTGAGAAGAAGTCAACAGAAGAAGTTCAAGGTTTCTTGGATGAGTTCTTATCCACCGATGACGGTGCCGAGAGCGACTCTTCGGAGACAAAGAAGTACACTGCAGCAGCTCCTGCAGGCGCTTCAAGTGTAGATCAGTCATTCAATGATCTGCTCAATGCTTAGATATATCTAAGTTACAACCTTGCGGCGGGGCATTAGCCCCGTCGCCTTTATCATTAGGAGTACCAAGTACATGGCACGAAATTTAAAAAACACAAAAGCAAAACCGGGCAAGCTCGGCGTACAAGGTTTGGCAACCGTTCTCAACAAGAAGATGGGAATGACTGTTGCGCACACGATGTCGGATCAGAACCCATCAGAAGTGAGTGACTGGATTCCCACAGGTTGTACTTGGCTCGATGGCATCATCTGCCGAGGAAAAATCGCAGGCATTCCAGTTGGAAGAATCACTGAAATCGCCGGTTTAGAAGCCTCTGGCAAATCTTATATGGCTGCACAAGTAGCAGCAAACGCAACAGATAAAGACTTCGAAGTAGTCTATTTCGATTCTGAGGCAGCAATGGACTTTGAGTTCCTCCGAAAAGCAGGAGTAGATGAAAGTAAATTCCTCAGAGTAACACCAACTTCTGTCGAGAACATGCTCGAAACAATTGAGACTATTCTATCCCAAGGTGCAGAGAACGTTGTATTCATCTGGGACAGTCTCGCAAACACACCCACAGAGTCGGACAACGCGACTTCTTTTAACCCACAAGATTCGATGGCAATGAAAGCTCGAATTCTCTCTAAGGCGATGCAGAAGTTAACCATCCCGTTAAACGAGACAAACAGTACTTTTCTGGTTTTAAACCAATTAAAAACAAACATCCCACGTCCAGGCGACCATGTATCTGCAATGATTGACCCTTTCGTCACCCCAGGTGGCAAAAGTATGCAATATGCAGCCTCTTTGAGAATCTATCTCACTGGTCGAAAGTCCAAGGCATCCTACATCATGGATGACAACGGCTTCCGTATCGGCTCCGAAGTTAAGGCTCGCATCAAGAAGTCTCGCTTTGGCTCCGAAGGCCGAGAGTGCTTCTTTAAGATCCTCTGGGGAGACGAAGTACGGATTCAGAACGATGAAGGCATCTTTGAGGCTATCAAAGGATCTGACCGAATCAAGAATGCTGGAGCATGGTACACACTAATCCACACCGACGGGAAAGAAGAAAAGTTTCAGTCTAAAATGTGGCTAGATAAAATGAAGGAGGAAAAGTTTAGAGCAAGTGCTATGGACATCTTTGAGAGCGAAGTCGTTCTTAAGTTCGCTGAACGTCAAGGCACTGCTGCTGATTTCTATGATTTAGAATCAGACGACAAAGGGGAGGCATAAGTATGAGCTTACAACATAGAATTACCCCAAAAGACCTCATCGATCAAGGAAAGGTTGAGCTGACAGAACAGTTCAGCCTCCTTGAGCATTGTGCATTGATTGAGGAAATGAAAACATCTGGATCTTTTAAAAAGGCACTCTCCATAGAGAAAATAGAAAACCTTGCGTCTTATTTCAAGGCACTCCCAAAAGAAGCTGCTATGAAGTTGTGGTACTCCTTGCAGCACGGTGACATAAAAAACAGTACAAACCTACACCCTTTTATTAAGGATAATCTTGTTGAGATGTTGTCTGTCGAAGAGGAGAAAGAGGAAGAAGAGTTAGAGCAGCTTCCATCCTCTGCATTTGAGATTCCCGTCACTTGCGGAGCCACCGCAGAGGTAGGCAACCCTAAACATTTCGCCTCAATGGTGCGATCTTGCGAATCACTACCAACGAGAAAGGAGCCAGGAATGAAAAAACTATTAATAGTAGATGGACTAAACATCTATATGAGAAATTACACAGCAAACCCCAGTGTTTCCGAAAATGGCGACCCTATTGGTGGCTGCAAAGGCTTCCTGGCTTCTTTGCAGAAGATTGCTCGATTTACAGAGCCAGACAAGATTGTCGTCGTATGGGACGGCGAAGGCGGAAGTGTCCGAAAGCGAAAGCTCGTAAAAAGTTACAAAGGCGGCCGCAAGCCAGTTCGCCTAAACCGACTTGTCAGGGACCAGCTCACGGAAGAGCAACAAATGGTTAACCGCTCGTGGCAATACGAGAGGACAATCGATTATTTGAATTCGATGCCAATCCACCAAATCCGCATCGATGGCTGTGAGGCAGACGACGTCATCTCCCACATCAACAGAATGCCACAGTTCGAAGACTGGCTCAAAGTAATTGTTTCCACGGACAAGGACTTCTACCAGTGTGTGGAAGAAGATGGTGGCTTGAACAAAACCATCGTTTATCGCCCTCGTGAAAAGGGAAAAATTGAGTTGGTCCGGCAGAAAGACTTGTTAGAGAACTTCGGCATTCATCCGATAAACTTCGTCTTAGCACGCGCCTTAGAAGGAGATAAATCAGATAATCTCCCTGGCGTCCCTGGAGTGGGCATAAAGTCTGCTGCAAAACGATTCCCGTTCCTCGCGGAAGGGAAAGAATACATGATACAAGATATTTTCGAAGAGTGCGAGAAAAACCTTGGCAAAATTAAAATGTATGATAAGATATTAGAAGAAAGGGTTCTCGTACTAACAAACTACAACATGATGCAACTATCTTCACCGAACATTCCAGCTCAAGCTACCCCAGTCATCCGCGCCGCCATCGAGGAGATGGATATGTCTTTTAACAAGACTGATGTCGTGACCATGATGATCAAGGATGGCTTTGGGGCAGGCAATTGGGATTTCCTCTACTCTCTCATGAAGAGATTTTCGGTGGAGGATTAAATTATGGATAAAGAAGTAGCAAGCTTTGCACACTATGGTAAGTCGTTTCAGGAGAAGCTGACAAGACTTATCACTGAGGATAGGCAGTTCTCAGATCAGATCGCGGAAGTCATGGATGTTGGCTTCTTCGAAACAAAATATCTGCAGATTTTTAACGGTAAGATATTTTCTTATAAAGAAAAGTACGGCACTCACCCCACTAAATCGATTTTGGAGACAATCCTCCGTACGGAACTCGAAGAAGAAAATGAGCTAATCAAGAAGCAGGTGCGAGAGTTTTTTGTTCGAACTTTCTCTACTGAGGAAGAGCTCAAAGACTCAGAATATGTCAAAGAAAACGCATTAGAATTTTGCAAGAAGCAAAAGCTTAAAGAGGCGATGTTGAAGAGCGTCGAACTCCTCAAAGACAATTCGTTTGAGAAAATCAAGAGCACTCTCGATGACGCATTGAAACTTGGCACAGACACCGATTTTGGCTATGATTACATTTTAGACTTTGAAGAACGTTTTGAATTACGTGCCAGAAACCCGGTCACGACAGGGTGGGATGAAACTGACAGGCTCCTCAAAGGCGGCCTCGGCAAGGGAGAGCTCGGCGTCGTTGTCGCTCCAACCGGCGCCGGAAAATCGATGGCTCTTGTCCACTTGGGAGCACAGGCAATCAAGCAAGGTTTGAACGTGGTGCACTACACGCTCGAACTCCAGGACACGGTCGTTGCAACCCGATACGACTCTTGTCTAACTGGATTTCCTCTCAACTCTCTTCACGGTCTTAAAGACGATATCTATGAGCAGATCAAGGATATGGAAGGCGGCCTTATCGTCAAAGAGTATCCTACCAAGTCCGCGTCAACAAACACACTTAGACTCCATCTTGAGAAACTTCGTAAGAGGGAGGTTCCCATAGACATGTGTCTTGTTGACTACGGAGATCTCCTGCGTCCTGTCTCCACACAGAAGGAGAAGAGAAACGAACTGGAATCAATTTACGAAGAGATGCGAGGCCTCGCTCAGGAATATGAATGCCCACTTTGGACAGCCTCGCAGACAAATCGCAGCGGCTTGAACGCTGATGTGATTACGATGGAGTCTATTAGCGAAGCCTTTAACAAGTGTTTTGTGGCAGACTTTATCTGCTCCATCTCTCGCACAGCAGAGGACAAAGTGGCAAACACCGCAAGAATGTTTGTCGCAAAGAATCGCAATGGCGAGGATGGCTTGGTTTATCCCATGTATATGGACACGAGCCGAATTAAGCTAGAGGTTTTACCCTATCAGGGAGATACCCCTG
>JAAHTH010001265.1_pt1 | contig 22705 bp, 25 predicted proteins | sample 6116091 | NCBI WGS metagenome assembly JAAHTH01 (sample SAMN13939990, study PRJNA603662) | sponge metagenome | isolation source: marine sponge | host: Mycale hentscheli | place: New Zealand | collected 2006 | reverse complement strand
TAACATTCACTCCCCCCACCCCCCATCATCCCAATCCTTCTTGAAGATAAAATTCCTCCTCCCTAAAGATATATTTTTACATTATTAAATAAAATTACGCGATTAATATATCCAACAGTAGATGATAATATTTTAAATTATTTAAGTGATGATGGACAATCTGTAGAACCTATTTATTATGTTCCTATTATTCCAATGGTTCTAATTAATGGAGCAAAAGGTATTGGAACAGGATTTAGCACTGATATTATGTCATATAATCCTTTACAAATTATAAATCGTATGGAATTAATGCTTAAGAAAGATATTAATTATAAACTAATTACAATCGATCCTTATTATCAAGGCTTTACAGGTAATATTGAAAAATTAGATAATGGAAAAAAATATTTAATTACTGGTAGTTATGAAATTATTAATGAGAATAAAGTAAAGATTAATGAATTACCAATTGGAACATGGACCCAAGATTACAAAGAATTTTTAGAAACATTGGTTGACTCTAAAAAGAAAGATAGTATTGTAAAAGATTTTAATGATAATTCAACAGATATGATAGTTAATTTTATGATAGAATTTAAACCTGGAACCTTAAAAGAATTACTTGATAAAAAAATCGAACATGGAATGAATGGAATTCATAAATTTTTGAAATTATATTCAATTCAATCTACAACAAATATGCATTTATTTAATAATAAAGAACAGCTTAAAAAATACAATAGTCCAGAAGAAATAATAGATGATTATTATGATACACGTTTAGAATATTATAAAATTCGAAAGGAATTTTTGCTTAATAAATTAAACAGCGATTTAAAGTTGATTTCTAATAAAACGCGTTTTATTAATGATAATCTTAATAATAAGATTGATTTAAGAAAAAAGAAGAAAGACGAGATTATTAGTTTATTAAATAAAATGAAATTTGATGATATTTACAGTAATGATTATGAATATCTAAGAAAAATGCCAATGGACAGTGTATGCGAAGAATCAATTGAAAAGATGAAAAAAGAAAAGGATGAAATTTTATCTAATATTAATGATTTAGAAACTAGTAGTAATGAAGATTTATGGTTAAAAGAGTTATTAATATTAAAAGAAGAATATATGAAACTATATAATAATGAAAAACCAAAAGAAATATCTACTATTAAAATAAAAAAAAATAAAAAATAAATATATAATATATGGCTGATTTTCAAGATTTTTTATATGATGTAGTTCAAGATATTATTAATGGTGATTATTCTATTAGTGATAACCCTAGTGAAATTGCTTCCATTATAAATAATAACAGAGCATTAGACACTATTCAAACTATGTTAGAAGAACATTATCAAGAACAACTTCCAGGTGATGATGGTTTTCAAGAAGCAGATGCAAGATATCAGCAATTTATAACTTATAATATGGCTATTTTAAACAGATTAAATAATAATAATGAAAATAATATGAGACCACCTGCTCCTCCTACTCCTCCTACTCCACCTACTCCTCCTACTCCACAACCAGAATCTATAAAAATTCCACAAGAAGTTATAGATAAAATTCCTCAAGAAGTATTGAACATTATTACATGTCCGATTGGTGGCGAGATTATGAGAAATCCAGTTATTAATTCTGTTGGTCAAACATATGATAAAAATAATATTCAACAATGGTTATCAAGAGGAAATAGAACAGATCCAAATACAAGACAACAAATTACTACTACTTTAATTCCTAATTTTTCTATTAAATCTTTAATAAATAGTTATATTCCACAGTTAGGAGGCAAAAGAAAATATAAAAAAACGAGAAAAACAAACAATAAAATGACAAAAAATATAAAGAAAATCAAAAAAATGAAAAAAAATAAAACTATCAAACAAAAAAGAGTATTAAAAAATAGAAAATATAACAAAAAAACTAAAAGTAAAAGAAAATAAATTATATTTTTAATTAAAACTATTATATAATTTATTTAAAGATTTTTAACTGTATATATTCATATATAATGGTGTATGAGGGGGCTATCGGTATTGATTTAGGAACAACATACTCATGTGTAGGAGTATGGCAAAATGAACGAGTAGAAATTATTGCTAATGAACAAGGTAATAGAACAACACCATCATATGTAGCATTTACTGATTCTGAAAGAATTATTGGAGATGGAGCTAAGAATCAAGCAGCTACTAATCCTATTAATACTGTTTTTGATGCTAAGAGATTAATTGGGCGTAGATTTAATGATATTGAAACTCAGTCTGATATTAAACAATTCCCATTTAAAGTAAGTGACAAAGAAGATGGGCGACCTATTATTAATGTCTCTTACAAAAATGAAGAAAAAAGTTTTTTACCAGAAGAGATTTCATCTATGGTTCTAGTTAAAATGAAAGAAATTGCAGAAGCATATCTAGGAGATGAAGTAAAAAAAGCTGTTATTACCGTTCCCGCTTATTTTAATGATGCTCAACGTAACGCAACTAAGGATGCGGGAACAATTGCTGGATTAGATGTATTGCGTATTATTAATGAACCTACAGCGGCAGCAATTGCTTACGGATTAGAAAAAAAATCTAGTAAAGAACAACATGTTTTAATTTATGACCTTGGTGGTAAACCTACTGGTTTTGAAAATAACAACTTAATTGCTTGTTATTAAATCAAAATTTCTGCCTCCAAGTAAAAAAAACTAGGTGAATTGCTGGAAAGTCTTCAAGTATTGAATACCACAATTATTATATAATATATAATAGTGAAGGTTTGATAAATTCAATAAATTAGATAATCAGCAACCAAGATTTATCAAGTTTATCTTGATAGATAAAGTTCAACGACTAATAGCGCCTAGGTTATATATTGAATAATTATATAATTTATTTAAAAGTTATTTTAAATAATAAACTAGTTATTATTTTTTATGGAAGAAAATACTATTATGCTTTTAAAAAAAAATATTATAAAAATAGAAAAAAATAATAAGGAAAATAAAAGTATTGTTAATTTTTGGGAAGGGGGTGAACTTGATTTATTTTCAATTAATAAGATACCACATAAATATTCAAATACAAAAGTGCCATTATATAGATTTTTTTTTAATAATAATAATTGTTCTAATTTTATTGACTATGAAGAAAATATTATTACACGCAATAATCAGTATAATATTACATATAAATGTATAAATTGTAATTCAATACATAAAGTAACTTTAAACAATATACTAAGAAAAATTAATCGGAATATAATTAATTGTAGAATATGTAAAGAATATGAAGAATTAAAAAGAAATAATCAATGTAATTACATGTTAAATTATCATTCAAGTAAAAATATCAATAAAAATAATGATAATAATATCATTATAAAACAGATTTCTTTACTAGATAAATTAAATAATGATAAAATAAAGTTTCATGAATATGATAGTGATTTTAAAGATAATTATTTTAAACGAAATATGCATAATAATGAATTTTAAAATATTAGAAATAAAATTTTAAGTATTCAAAATAAAAAATTTTCAATGACAGACGATTTTAAATATTATCCATGTGTTTCTATTAGTAATCAAACGCGTTTTTGTCCTTATTTATATAGTAAAATAAATAATAATATAGAAAAAATTATTAATATTGAATTAAAATGTGATAATTGTAACAATAATTTTATTAGTAAAGATCTTCATAGTCATAAAAATAAAATAAAAGCACTTTGTAAAGACTGTAATTTAACAAATAATATTTTCAAAATAAGAACATATAAAAATTTAGCAAATGAAACAATTTGCTATCAATCTAAGTTTGAATTAAAATTTATTAGATATTGTAATGAAAATAAAATAACAGTAATTAATGGACCTAAGATTGAATATAGTAGAAGTAATAGTAAAAAAATTCATACTTATAAAATTGATTTTGCTATTCCAAAATTAAAATTATTAATTGAAATAAAAGATAATCATATTTGGCATAAAGAACAAGTTCAAAGTGGGAAATGGGAAGAAAAAGTTAATGGTGTTGAAAAATTTTTACAAAATAATTCTACATATGGTAATGTAGTATATGAAAATTATATAATTATATACCCAAAAAACTATGTAGAAGAATGTAAAAATATTTTAGATGATTATTGGAAATATGGGAATATATAAAATAAAAGCATAAATAATTATTCAATATATAATAAGATATAGTCTGAGCTGTATAGAAATATACAGAAGCATTGATTAGTAGTCTTTGCGATAACAAAATGGGAACTTTTGATATTTCTGTTTTAAGTATTGAAGACGGTATTTTTGAAGTTAAGGCGACCGCCGGAGATACTCATCTCGGTGGAGAGGATTTTGACAATCGACTTGTTAGTCATTTTGCTCAAGAATTTAAACGTAAACATAAAAAAGATTTAACTGGAAATCCTCGGGCAATGAGAAGACTTAGAACTGCCTGTGAAAGAGCTAAGAGAACATTATCTAGTTCTACACAATCATCTATTGAAATCGATTCACTTTTTGAAGGAGTTGATTTTTATTCATCACTTACGAGAGCGCGTTTTGAAGAATTATGTGGTGATTTATTTAGAAATACTATTTTACCAGTTGAAAAGGTAATGAAAGATGCTAAACTATCTAAAAATCAAATTGATGAAATTGTTCTAGTTGGAGGTTCAACAAGAATTCCAAAAGTTCAACAATTAATTTCTGATTTTTTTAATGGAAAAGAACCATCTAAATCAATTAATCCAGATGAAGCTGTAGCTTATGGAGCAGCAGTTCAAGCATCTATTCTTGCTGGTAATAAATCTGAAAAAACAGAAGATTTACTTCTATTAGATGTAGCACCTCTATCACTTGGATTAGAAACTGCTGGAGAAGTAATGACTGTATTAATCCCTAGAAATACAACTATTCCTACAAAGAAATCTCAAACATTTTCAACATATGCTGATAATCAACCAGCTGTAACTATTCAGGTATTTGAAGGAGAGCGCGCAAGAACTAAAGATAATAATAAATTAGGAGAATTTACACTTGCCGATATTCCACCTATGCCAAGAGGTGTTCCTCAAATTGAAGTTTCATTTGATATTGATGCTAATGGTATTTTAAATGTTACAGCTCTTGAAAAATCAACTGGAAAATCAAATAATGTTACTATTAAAAATGATGGTTCAAGACTATCAAAAGAAGATATTGAACGAATGACTAATGATGCCGAAACATATGCTAAAGAGGATTCCGAATTCAAAGAAAAAGTAGAAGCCAAAAATGGATTAGAAAATTATTGTTTTTCAATTAAAAATACTATTAGTGATGAAAAATTAAAAGATAATATTCCAGAAGATGATAAAAAAATGATTGAAGAAAAAATTGATGATACTCTTAAATGGTTAGAACATAATATTTCTGCTTCAAAAGAAGAATATGAAAGTAAGAAAAAAGAATTAGAAGAAACATTCAAACCTATTATGGATAAACTAATGCCAACAGGAATGCCCAGTAGCATGCCAAGTGAAATGCCTTCAACAACAGAAAATACTAATTCCGGTCCTAATATTGAAGAAGTTGATTAATAAATAATTTAACAAATATATATTTATTGATTTGTAAATATATATTTAAACAAATCGTTGTAATTCTAATGTTTTCCCTCTTGTGCTTGAATTTGAAGGTAAAGCCAATAAAGCATACATATTACTAGCATCTCTTTTATATTTTAAATAACTGATTGCTTCTTTATACACTTGTTCAATAGCATAACTTTCAACTAAAGCATTTAAATCTCTTATTTGCTCTCTAATATTTGTTTCTAGATTGAGAGAATTTTGTAAAAAAACACTACGCATAATTATTTTTAATTCATCTTCATCTTGTAATCCTATTACAAATTCACCATTTGATTTATCGAAAACTCCTTTTCTTATGTTATTTTGTAATATATTAATATTTTCACTACTGAAATATGCTAATGATAAAGGTGTATTCATCCAGTTACCAGTCATAGCATCTCTAAAAGCTGCTGTTGTATGAACTGGTATTTTATCAGATAATTCAAATTGATTATTTAAAGTTGGACTTATTATATCTATTCTTCCATTTGTAGTTGGATAATTTGTAAAACCTTGTTGAGTCATTATATAAATTGATAGAAAAAATAAAATTATTAATTACTAAACTATTAATTTCAAAATCTTATTTTATATAAATATTATATATGTCATTTCAAAAAATAACTATTATAGTTGCTACTATTATTTTAATATGTTGTCTTGTTGTTATTGGCTTTTTTTTAGCAAAAAATAGATATCAAAATAATCAATGGAAACCTGATGTAGGAGATTGTCCAGATTATTTTGTAAAAGTTGATGACCCATCTAAACCAAATACTTGTAAACCAGAACATTTAGATATGTTTGAAAGTAAATGTGATCTCTCTAAAGGACAAGACTTTACTAATATGAAAGTATGTCAAAAATTAGCTTGGGCTAATAAATGTAATGTAAAATGGGATGGTATAACAAATGATGATCCTACAATAAAAAAATGTAAATAAATATATATAATGAATTTTCAACAAATTGTTATTATTGTTGCTACAATAATTTTAATTTTAATGTTAATAATTATTGGTTATTCATTGGCAAAACATAGAAATAATCAAACATTTCCTCCTGCATCTTCTGAATGTCCTGATTTTTGGTTGTCAACAGATAAAGGTTGTGAAAATCCTAAAAATTTAGGCGAATGCGGAAAAGGTCCTTTTGACTTTAGTCAAGGTAGATATAAAGGTCATGACGGTAACTGTAATAAAGCAAGATGGGCAAGAAATTGTCAAGTGACATGGGGCGGTATTACAAATAATGATAAGCTAAATAAATGTAGATAAAAAATTATATAAATTTATAATAGTATAATATATTAATTATATTAATGAATCTTGATATGATTAATAATTTACCTAATGATATTATTGACTATATATTTACTTTAATAACACCAAAAAATAAGATTTTTCTAACAAAGTCTTTTTACGATAAATATAATAATTATATTGATAAAATTATAAATGACAACAAGATAGAATCTTATATTAGAGATATTGTTAGAAAAGATTATATTTTCTCATTTAAAACAATATTTTATAGAAATTTATCACATTGGATGCTAATGACTAATTATCCTTACTCTAAAAATATTGTATTTGAAAATTATTTGGCATTCTTAAAGTATTATGCGGAAAAAAATTCATCTTCAAAATGTTTAAATTTCATAAATAAACATTATAAAAGTGATAATCTAAAATCACATAAATATAAATTTTCAAAAAATATTAAATGGACAAACTAAATTATAATAAAATATTAAACAGAGAAAATATATCAAATAAAATTATTGATATTTTAAATCATTTCAATAATAATAAAAATGATTTATCTGTTAAAAGAGGCATATATATTTATGGTGAATCTGGGTGTGGAAAAACTTTTTTTATTAATAATCTTCTTAGAAAACTTAATTATGATATTATATATTTTGATTCAAGTGGTTCCAGAAATAAAAGCATTTTAGATATTATTACAAAATATAATATGGGCACATCTAACATTCTCTCTCTGTTTAAAAAAGAAAAACGCAATATTGCGATTATAATGGACGAAATTGATGGAATGAATAATGGAGATAAAGGAGGGATAAATTCATTAATAAAGCTTATTAGAACAAAAAAAACAAAAAAACAAAAAATAGAAGAAATAACTAATAATATTATAATATGTATTAGTAATTATCAAGTAGATAAAAAAATTAAGGAGCTTATGAAAATTTGCCATAGTTTTGAATTAAAATCTCCAACAGATAATGAAATAAAAGAAATTATAAAAAATCAAATACCTCAATTATATAATAACAAAGAATTATTAGATAATTCTATTAATTATTGTAATAATAATTTAAGAAAAATAAATTTGTTATATAAATTTTATATTAATAATATTAATAATTTAGAATATTTCAAGAATATTATAGATATTAATAATAGTAAAAAAATAGATTATGATACAAAAAATATCACATCTATTTTAATAAATAACAAATATAATATTGAAGAGCAAACTTATCTAATTAATGAAAATGATAGAACTATAATTAGTTTATTATTTCATGAAAATATTATTGATCAATTACAAAAATTTAAAAATAAAAATAATGCTATTTCAATATATTTAAAAATTTTAAATAATACATGTTATGGTGATTATATAGATAGAATTACATTTCAAAAACAAATTTGGCAATTTAATGAAATGAGTTCTATTATAAAAATTTTAAGTAACAATTATGAATATCATAATTATTTGGAAAATAATTGTCTTAAAATAGATAAAATAAAAGATATAAGATTTACTAAGGTTCTTACAAAATATAGCACTGAATATAACAATTCATTATTTCTTCAAGATTTATCAAAATTTTTATCAATGGATAAAAAAGATACTATATCATTTTTTAAGTATTTAAGATGTAATTATACTATTGAAAATATTCAAGATATATTAGAATTATATGAAATAAATAATCTTGAAATTAATAGAATTTATAGATATATAGATAAAAATAATAAGAATAATAATTCTTCTACTGAATATGAGTTGGAAAATGAATTTTAAAATGAATTATAAATAAATATTTATAATTATTAATATTTATTTATATATTTATGAATACAGAATTTTATATGCCTTATGATCAAAAACATCATTTGGAAACAGAAGATTATATTTATTATACCAATCTGTAATAACACTCTCCTCAAGAATTACATTTTTATGTTTTATATATGATTCTGGTGATTGATAGTAGAGAAAGTTTGGTGTTCTTTTATTATATGAACGCTTTCCATTTGATTCCATAATATCAATCGCATCCATCACTTTAAAAAACCGCTTTTCTTCATAACTACCAACTCTCCATGGATACTCTGCTCCAGTTACAGCATCTACAATTCGCTGTCCTTCAACATTTGATGGATAATAACTATTTTTATAATTAAAAAATCCGACATTATATTCCACTTCATTATTAATAAAATCTGTCATCTTTTTATTATAATTTGTTATTAATATTTTTTTATATAGTTTTACTTATCTTTATAATAAGTTGTTTACTTGTTAATTTGGTTTATAATTTCTCTATCTTCATCCGTAATATCATTTATAGTATTATTCATTAATTTACTATTATTTTTATCATCGTGATTATTATCTTTCTGTATATTTACATTATCACCATTTTGCTTATTTCTATAAGATTGAATAATACTTTCTTGAACCATAATCTTCTTTGTTAACTCTTGAATTTTTTGATTTTGTTGTTTTAAAATTTCTACTATTTGTTCATTATTTAATACAACTTGTTTTCCATTTTGCTCTACAATTATTTTACCTTCATTATTTTTTCTTGCTTCTTCAACCATTTTTTTTCTCTCTTCTGCTATTTTATTTGTTTGTCTTAATACTTCTGGTTTATTTATTGGCTTTCCAAAATCATATTTTTCTAACTCCTGATCAATATTCATAAAAAAATCTTTTAATTCTTCACTTTTAACAAAATCTCCTACTTTTTTATCTGATGGTTTACAATAATCAGGATGTGGATTATCTAGTAATGTTTTTTTGTCAAATGTATTATGTATATGAGAAAATACTAAAATTGTTTTTTTTGGCTCTAATTGAACAAAAGGAACTGTATAGTTTTTCAAAAAATGCTTTTCCTCTGCTAACGCTGCATCATCGTCGTAAGAATGTTCATTTAATAATTCTTTTTTAAATGCAAATGTTCCCGCTGTAGCATGATTTGGTCCATATGGTCCAAATTGATATATTTGATTAATATGTTTAAAATATATATATATTTCACTAGCACCAGCACATAATGCTTTTGGGTGTGATAATAACATTTCAACAGAATGACTCACTCGTTCAGGTGGATAATAATCATCGTCATCCATATAAACAATAATATCTCCTGAACATTTTTCATGCATAATATTTCTTTTTTTACCTAAAATCATTTGCTCATCATATTTGTAATATTTTACCTGTGGAATATCTTTTACTAAATCTTCAATTTTATCTGTTCCATCATCTATAATAATCCATTCCATCTTATCTTTTGGATATGTTTGATGTTGAAAACATTTTATTAATGTTTTTATAAATGGTCTTCTATTAAATGTAGGAGTACAAATACTTACTAATGGTTTTATTAAATGTATTGGTTTTTTTGTTTTTTTTCTCATAATATATATTTATTTAAATAAGATTTTTTTATATTATAATTATTATATTATACATTATAATACTTATAATAAGTATAATATTAGAACTATATTATCAAACTTACAAAAGTTAATATTAATATTAATCCTACAAAAAACATATACATATGCTTATTTTCTTGGGCATTCTTACTAATTGCTTTATATCCTCCGGCAAAATAACCTATAAACATTAATTTTATCATTGTAATAATATTGTAAATCAAAGAGTTATATGATGTTAATATTATAATTAATACTATAAATGCTATTGGAAGCAAACTTGTGTAAACTATACTTGTTATTGGAAAAAATATAACTTCAAATGGTATTAAAAATATAAATGGAAAAAAGAAATTGACTACTATTAATAATATTAAACTTAAAAATACTAAATATAATAAATTAAAAGGTAAACTTGTTGTTAATAAATTATAAATATATACAAATGAACTTGAAAATCCTGATAATAATACTATTCCTAATATTAATGGTATTCCAATAATAAATAATATTAAATTTCTATAATAAGCATTATTTGGCATAATATATTCTAATATTTGTAATAAATCTAATATTCTGGCATTATTTATTACAGTTGTTTTTTCTGATACTGCTTTAAAATAATTAAACAAATCTATAATTATATCCATAATTGTTTTTATTATACCTTCAGCCATCCCCGCTTGTAATCTTGTAAACCAAGTTAAAAAGTCAAATTTATATTTTTCAATAGGTAATCCAGTTGAAAATAAAAATCCATTTAATATTTTTTCTCTTCCTTTTAAATAACCATTTTGATCTAATTTCAAACCTTGACAAAATGGATATGTTTGATTATTTTCTTGATAAAAATAATATGATGGAAACCATAAATCATTAAACGTTCTTTTCTTTCCATCTTTACCAATTGTAGTTAATACTCTACCACATGTTATCAAAAAACTTAAATTACTTGTAATTAATACTGTAAATATTATAGAAAATATTACTGTTGCTAAAATTAATATTCCTGATAATATTCTAGAACCAATAGAAGATTCATTTTCTTCGGTATCATTTTTATCAGGTATATTATCTATATTTTTTTCTAATCGTTTTTTATCTATTATATCATCTACATTCGAATTATTACCAAATATATTATTTAAAGTATCTGTCATTATATATTTTGTATATAATAAATTATATAAATATATTAAACATTACATAAATATATATGTATACATCTCCTTATAATGAATAACATTGAATCAGAGGTTAAATTAGATTTTCATAATGTTCTTTTTAGACCTAAAAAAACAACGTTAAATAGTCGGTCTGAAATTGAATTAGATAGAACATTTAAATTTAAATATAGTAATGTAGAATGGTATGGTAAACCTATTATTGCTGCTAATATGTCAACAACTGGAACATTTGAAATTTATAATATTTTAAGTAAACATAATATTATTACTGCGCTTCATAAATTTTATTCTATTGATGATTATTATGAATTTAAAAAAAATTCTCCGAATCCTAATTTATTTATGATTTCAACTGGAATTGGTGATGAATCATTTCAAAAATTAAAATCTATTTTTGAAGTAATTGATTGTAATTGGATTTGTATTGATATTGCTAATGGATATATATCTAAATTAATTGAATTTAGCGCAAAAGTTAGAGAAGCTTTCCCTAATAAAATTATTATTGCTGGTAATGTTGTTACTAGAGAATTAGTTGAAGAATTAATATTAAATGGAAAGGTTGATATTGTAAAAGTTGGTATTGGACCTGGTTCAGCTTGCACTACAAGAATCAAAACCGGAGTTGGTATGCCTCAATTATCAGCTATTATTGAATGTGCTGATGCTGCTCATGGTGTTAAAGGGCATATTATTGGGGATGGAGGTATTACATGCCCTGGTGATATGGGCAAAGCTTTTGGTGGTGGAGCTGATTTTGTAATGGTTGGTGGAATTTTTGCTGGTCATGAAGAAAACCCAGGAGAAATTATTGAAGAAAATGGTATTAAATATAAAGTTTTTTATGGAATGAGTTCAAAACATGCTATGGAAACACATTATGGAAAAATGGATAATTATCGTTCATCGGAAGGAAGACATATTAAAATTAAATTTAAGGGTAAGTTAGAAGATACAGTTTTAGATTATCTTGGTGGACTAAGAAGCACTTGTACATATATTAATGCTAAAAATATTAAGGATATGAGTAAATGTGCTACATTTATTAGAGTAACACAACAAGTTAACAATATTTATGCTTAATTTATAATATAATTTCTAAATTTAATTTTGATATTATGTGATTTTTATCAAAATTATATAAATTATCTTTTTTTACTCCTTTACAAAAACTACTTATATAACTAAAAGCATCTAAACCTCGTTTTCCAGAAGAATTTTCACGATATAATAACCAATCATGCCACATATTATCATACATTGATACAAAAATATTCTTATTTACTTTTTGAGCTCTACTAACAAAATCTAATGAGTCATTTCTTATTGTTTCACTATCTCCAACTAATATTAACAATGGTGGTAATTTAGATAAAATTGAACTTGTTGCGTAATATGGATTTGCTATTTTATTATTAAATAAATTCGTATCATTTAAATAAATTCTTGCATCATTTATAAAATATTCAGCATTTTTTGTAGGAGATAATTTAAATATTGGATCTCCAGTTTTCATATTTTCACACCATGTTCTAGTTTTATATGAAGATGTATTACAATTTAAATTTAACCAAGGACTAATTAAAAACCCACTTGAAAACTCATTTAAATATTTTAATAATGTAGATAATGTTATACAACCACCCGAAGAATCGCCACCAATAATTATGCTTTCATATTTTTTTTCTATAAATTTTTTTAATATTATTATATCATCTATTTGAGCTGGATAACTTTTTATCGGTGGCAATACAAAATCTGGATCATATATATCATAACCTGTCAAATTACATAACATATAACAAAAAAAAACATAAGATTCTTCTCTTGGGGATTCTTGTAAAAAACTTCCACCATGAATAAAAATTATCGCTTTATTATTATTTCTCTCTACATTTTTTTTATAAACATCTATATAACCTCTTCCTTCTTTCCATTCATTTAATAAATCATTCTCTTTTATACATGTTTTAATAATATTATTTTTTATTTCATTATATTGACTATTATTTACTATATATTTCATTATAGTTTAGTAAATAAATTTTATCTCTGTATTAATTATATGATAAATAATATAATTAATAATAAAAATATAAAACTCTATTTAAAAACATTTTTAATTTTACTATTGATCTTATTTTTCTTATATTTAACAAATTGTTATGCAAAAACAGAGAATTTTGAACAAAATAATACTTCACAAAAAAATACAATAACAAAAAATATAAATAATATTGAAGTTCCCGCTGATTTTTTACCAACACATCCTTGGACTAATGCAAAATCAGGTTTAGATATTGTTGATAATCCACAGGAACATTATCTTTATGAAGATGATAAAAAAACTGAAAAATATGATAAAGATTCATCTCAATTTACAAGAAATTTTACATGTAGACCTTCTATAACTGGAGTATTTACTGACTGTGGACCTTATTCATTTAACGCTTGTGGACCTATAAAACCTAACACTTCCAATTATGATAATTCAAAAGATAAAAAACATAGAAAACACAAAAATGATAAAAATAAAGATGATGAAATTTCAATAAATTGTCATAGAAATATATGTCATCATGTATATCATCATAAAAATAAATGGGTAAATGATAATGTCAATGGTGATAATGATGATAATGATCGTTATAATGAATATGGATATAGAAAAATAAATAGAGATTTTAATCATAATAGACGTCATAGACATAATATTCGCGATTATCAAGATAGAAGAGATAGATATGATAATAGAAATAATGATTCAAATAAAAATAGTAGAAATGAAGAACAGTTAGATTATGATGAATATATGAATGATTTAGATGGTTATTAACTTTATCTAGAAAACATTAATCCTGCATTACCCGATTCAAATATTAATATATTATATCTTTCTTCCATTAAATGTAAATTATAATTATAATCATAAAGTCTCCATGTTGGTTTATTTACACCAATCGGATTACTATCATCATCACAAACTACTAATGTTTGAGCATTAGCATCAGCTGGAGGAGTATATGTTGAATATTCAAATTCTATAATCGAAAATTTACTTAAATTTACTGCTCCACTAGGTTGTAAATTAAAGGGATTAGTATCTAAACAAAAATTATAACAATATAATCCTGACAATGAATATGCAGCATTTCTTATATATTTCTCTACAATTCCATATACTTCGGCTGGAAAAGGATTTTCCCTATATTTACCATCAAAAAGCAATGCCCATGTCATCATTATATCCCTTTGATTTTGAGGTCTAATATGACCATATGTTGGAATAAAACCCGTAAGTGGTGGTTCTGTATTACCGAATGAATTATATGGTAAAAAATTATATTCCCAATTTGTATAATTACTCCATTCATTTCTCTGATCTACATCATCTCTTTGAAAATACCACATCCAATTAGCTACTAATCCCAATGAATATATTTTTGTTCTTTGATTTCCTGTTACATTATGATAATCATATTCATGAACTTCTCTAATTAGATATTTCTGTGGTTTAGCTGCAAATACTCTCACTTCATCGTCACTTAAAAAAGCATATGTTGATACTAAATGTATATCTGTAAACCAATCTGTTCTTTTATCATCATATACGTCATTATTTGTTGCTGTTATATTATCATTAGGTGCTGGATGTAAAAATCTATAAAATTGATATGCTGGAACATTTTGATCGGCCCTAATATATTTACCTCTATTAAATTGAGTATCTAGAACTGGATTTAAAACATCTCTTATAACAAATAATTCTGTTACTGGTCTACATTCAATTTCAATTTGTAAATAGTTATATTGTAATGATACTAACGGAAATGCCATTTTACTAGATAAAGTTGACCATATATTTATTGGTATATATATTGTTCTTGCTGATATAGATGGTTGTGGACCACCTTGACTTTCAGAAACATAAGTAGCATTTGGATATAAACCTCGATTTCCATTTTGTAGTTCAGGGTTACCACCATAAAATGCGGGATTTGTTAATTCTGAACCAAATGTTTGATTTCCATTTCCAATTAATTCATTAAATACCTTTTTTTTTTCTTCACTAAAATCACGATTTACCATATTCAATAAATATTGACCAGTAAATTCTTGTATTAATTGTCCACCAACAGTTACTTTTATTCTTCTTATTAATTGTGCTCCAATATTATCAATCCATTTAAATTCATATGGTATAAAATTATCTGAATCTTTTTGATTTAAAACAGGACTCCATATATTAGGCAATGTTACTGCTACAAACGTATCCATTAACAAATCTGCATATCTTGGAACTCTAAAAGTAAAAACTGAATCTTCATTTAAACGAAGATTTCTCAACCCTGAATAATCAATTCTAAATTTTTGCAAACCAAAATTAGTATATTTTGCATATGTTGTTTTAAAAAAAGTTTTTGAAGGATTTCCATTTACAATAACATTTAAATTACCATAAGCAACTAAATTTAATAAACCTCCTCCCATTTATATATAATTATTATTATTATTAATTATATATTTAACTATTTTATCACTATTATTATATATGGATACTGCCAATAATATAAAAAATAATGTTATTGATACTACAAAAAAAACTTTAAATAAAATGAATAATAATCAAATTATTATTATTGTTTCAATATTGATATTTATAACTATTGTTTTTGGTATCGTATACTATATTTACAGTATTTTAAGATTGAAAGGTTCTACTGGAGCAAATTGCACTAAAATGGGATTGCTCTATAAAAATTTTCCACCTATAAAATCTTTAAAATTTTCTAATAATCAAGACTATGATTTAAGAGACTATTATATTAAAACTGCTTTCAATGCTTGTAGTCCTGGAAATTTTAAAAATGATTTTGTAAATACATGTGCTTTAGAAGCATGTATTAAACAAGGTACTAGATGTTTAGACTTTGAAATTTATTCTATAAATGATAAACCTGTTATCGCTACATCATCTCAAAATGATTTTCATTTAAAAGAAACATTTAACTATGTTTCATTCTCTGATGCTTTAGATATTATTAATCAAAATGCCTTTGATGGTAATTGTCCTAACCCTGATGATCCATTAATTTTACATTTTAGAATTAATTCAAACAATACAAAAATATATACTGAAATGTATAACTCATTAAAGAGTGCTTTACAATCTAAATTATTAGGAATTAATTATAGTTATGAAAACAATGGTGAAAATTTAGGAAAACTTCCAATTAAACAATTCTATAACAAGGTTATTATTATTGTTAATAGAGATAATCCTCTTTTTCAAAAAACTGAACTTGATGAGCTTGTAAATCTTGCTAGTGGTAGTGTTTTTATGAGACAAACTAGATTTAGAGATGTATTATATAATCAAGATTATAATTTTGCTGATTTTAATAAAAGAAATATGACAATTATTTTACCAGATAAATCAAGTGACCCAGTAAATCCTAATTTTTCTATGTGTCAAAAATTTGGTTGTCAATTTATTGCTATGGCTTATCAAAATTATGATGCTAATTTAGAATTTGCCGATTTATTTTTTAGTGAAAATAATAGTGCTTTTGTATTAAAACCTGAGAATCTTAGATTTGTTCCTGTTACTGTTGATAAACCAGCACCTCCTCCCGAAAAATACTCATATAAACCTCGTCCTATTAAAAGTGATTTCTATTCATTTACTATATAATTCGTATATTTTCTCTCTATATATTAATGAAAAAATATACTAAAGAAGAATTTAATGAAAAAGAATTAGAAATATTAAGACAAGCTGTTGATAAAGCTGAGGAAAGAGCTGGAAAACGTATTGCTAATTCTCCTGAAATTATAACAATTATTAAAATTGTTGAAGATTTTATTAAATCTAAAAAATTGGTTTGTTATGGTGGAACAGCTATAAATAATATTCTCCCTCAACAAGACCAATTTTATAATAAAAATATTGAAATCCCTGATTATGATTTTTTCTCTCCATATGCTTTACAACACGCCAAAGAATTAGCTGATATTTATTATTCAAAAGGTTACAGTGAAGTTGAGGCTAAAGCAGGTGTTCATACTGGAACATATAAAGTATATGTTAACTTTATTCCAGTTGCCGATATCACATTTCTTGAAGATAAGTTATTCAAGGCAATCTCTATGGAATCAATTCATGTTAATGGTATTATGTATGCTCCTCCTAATTTTTTAAGAATGAGTATGTATCTTGAATTATCAAGACCAGAAGGTGATGTTTCTAGATGGGAAAAAGTTCTTAAAAGATTAATATTATTAAATAAACATTATCCACTTAGAGGATACAATTGTGATCCAAAAGATTTTGCCAGAAAATTTGAAAATGATACCAAAGAAGATAGTGATAAATTATATTATATTATAAGGAATAGTTTTATAGATCAAGGTCTTGTTTTCTTTGGAAGTTATGCTATATCTTTATATTCAAAATATATGGGTAAAAAAGAAGAAAATTTCCTTAAAAAATATCCTGATTTTGATATATTATCTGAAGATCCAGCACGTTCCGCTCAAATTACAAAAGAACGATTAAAAGTTAATGGAATTAATAATGTAACTATTCTTAAAAAATATGATTTTGGTTAAATCATAGCACCTCATTATGAAATTATTATAGATAATGATACAGTCGCATTCATATATAAACCATTAGCTTGTCACAGTTATAACAATATTAAAATCAAAGGTAGAAATATTAAGGTCGCAACCATTGATACTATTTTAAGTTTTTATTTAGCTTTCTATTACAGCAATCGCCCATATTATGATAAAAATAGATTACTTTGTATGGCGCAATATTTATTCAATGTTCAAGCTAGAAATCGGTTAGAACAAAAAGGCTTATTAAAACGTTTTAGTATTAATTGTTATGGTAAACAAGAAACCCTAGAATCTATAAGAGCTGAAAAAACTGAAAGATTTCAAGAATTGAAAAATAAAAGAGGAACAGAAGAATATGATAGATACTTTTTACGTTATATTCCTTCTGAAAAAGACAAAAAGGAAAGTAAGAAAAAAAAAGCTAAAAAAACTAAAAAAAATAATAAACGCAGAACACAGAAAAAAGGTAAAAAACAACAAAAAACTAAAAATAAAAGAGGCAAATTCTTTGGATATAAATTACGATTATAAAATATGGCTTTTTAAAAAATCTTTATAGATATAATTAATTATCATGTGAATGTTTTCTATAATATATGAATTTCTTATTTTCTCTGGTATATTATTATATAATTTTATAATATACTCGATACTGAAAACTACAAATATAAAAATTATATTTCTTAATCTTATCATAATATAATCATTCATTTTCCAATTATCTACATATGAACAAAATTGGGTTTTCTTATTGTGAAATAAATTGTCTATATCTATAATTCCAGTTAATAATCTAGTTATTATATTATTTTCATTTTTAATTATAAAACATTCAAATAATTTATCTAATGATAATAATTTAATAAATATAATTTTTTTGTCACTTTTTTCAAAAATATAAGGTGTAAGCCCATCTAAATATTTTTCTTTATAATAATATTCATCACTTAACATATACGGTATAAAGCATGATTTTATTATACTTTCATATATTTCTTCTTTACTATTATAATTATTTTTTGTTACTTTTTTTGTATTTTTTACTTCATGATATGTTATATATAATTTGTTATTTATCATATCTAATGAATAATCTTTTTTAACTACTATATCATATAATAATTCTTTGAATAATTTAAAATTGTTATTCTCTCTATAACATTTTAATAAATCTTCGTAATTATTAATACATTCCTGCATATTATTAGTTAAATAACAAAATCCTATAAAAGAACCAATACTACAACCTGATATTCTTTCTATATTTATAATTTTTTTCTTTTCCAATGTTTTTAAATACAAAACACACCCTATTTGATAACCTCCATTAAATAAACCACCATCTAAAACTAAATCTATATTTTTATAAATTTTTTTATTATCTAAATTATCAATTAGGGCATTTATATGTGTATTTATTGTATTCAAATTTATTTTTGTTTTTTTAACCATATATTATAATAATTATGATAATAACTTAAAATAATTATTACGAATAATTAATAATGGAAAATAGACCATCTTGGAGTGAATATTATAAACAATTGGTTGAAATTACCGCTACGCGTTCAGCTTGTAAAAAACTACATGTTGGCTGTATTCTAGTAAAAGATAATAGAATTATTTCTCAAGGTTATAATGGATATTTACCTGAAGCACCCCATGAGCAAGTTATTAGAAACGGCCATGAAGTAGCAACTGTTCATGCTGAGCAAAATGCTTTATGTGATTGTGCTAAAAGAGGAGCTTCTTGTAATGAAGCTTTTGCATATATAACTCACTATCCTTGTCTTAATTGTATGAAGTTATTAGTTGCCTCTGGAATCAAAAAAATATATTATATTAATGATTATAATAATGATGAATATTGCCAAAAAATTAGTGAAGAACATAATATTCCAATTGAAAAATTATAGAATTAATCTTTATCAACATATACTTCATTACAAATATTCTTAATTATTTTTTCCTTATTGTCTTCTATTGATTTGCCACATTCACGTAGTAGTTCGGCAAACTCTTCTTGTTGTTTTGAACAATTCATATAATTTGGATGTTCATCTAACCATACTTTAACATTTTTCAATTGTTTGGATTCTATTTGTTTTAATGCTTTATTAATTTGTTCTTTGTTTTCATCTTTTTCCCATTCTTCATTTTTAATATATATAGTTTCGCGTTTTTTATCTGTGCAATGCAATGGTCTTTCATATAATGATAGTTTGCTCATATTTTCTATTATTATATTACTTATCCCTGTTATCATTCCTTTATCTTTTGTTGTAATTAGATCACTCATAGATAATTCTATTTTATTAATAAATTCATCCAATGAAATCGCATCTTTACATTTTTTATTTAAAAATACATTTATATTAAATTTATTTTTATTTTTGGTTGTTTTTTTATTTACTTTATTTTTTCTTTTCTTTGGAATAATTTCTGTTATTTGTTTTTGTTGATTCATTAACATGCTTCTCATTTCTTTATTTTCATTAATTAATTCAAAAAATAAATTTTTATAATTCATTGTATCATCAACTTTTTTATTAATATCATTATTTTCAATAATATTAGCATTTGAATCTATATTACTTTTATAATTACATTTATGTTTATGATTGTAAAGACTGGAATGATGATTATATGATTTTCCACATTCACAAGCAAACTTCTTACCGTCAGGTTGCTCTTTTTGCTCTTTTATTGTAGTATTTTGTAGTCTTTGATGTTTTGATGTCATAATATGACGTTCAAAATTATTTTTTTTATACGATGTAAAGTTACAACATATACAATGAAATTCGCTTTTTGCTCTTTTTTGCTCGTTTTTTGTAGTCATTTGTAGTATATATATACTACATAAAAAAGAGCCTAAATCTTTTTCAAAAATAATTAAAAAATTTTCAGTAACACTTTTTATTTTTCAAAATTAGAAAATAGACCATTATGCTCTTAACACGTTTTTTTCGTTTTTTTTTGCAATTCTCAAATCGACTTTTCAAAAATGGACATAAAAAATGTCCAATTTTCAAAATTTTTTCGGAGAATTAAAAAATGCAAAAAAATAACAATTTAGCTAGGACGACACCATATTTTTATAAAATAAGAAATAATTATTTATTTTATAAAGCATTTCAATCTTATTTATCTAAATAAACTTGATTACAAAGATTTTTTATAATTTTTTCTCTATTATCATCTATTGATTTTCCACATTCTCGCAATAATTCTGCAAATTCATCTTGTAGATTACTACAATTCATATAATTTGGATGAGCATCTAACCATAATTGTATATTTTTTAATTGTTTTTTTTCTACCTTCTTTAATGCTTTATTAATATATTCTTTATTTTCATCTTTTTCCCATTCATTATTTTTTACATATAACGTTTCGCGTTTCTTATCTGTGCAATGTAATGGTCTTTCATAGAGAGAAAGTTTATTCATGTTTTCCATTATTATATTACTTATTCCTTGAGTTTGACCTTTTTCTTTTGTTGTTAATAAGTTTTTCATAGAAATTTCTATTTTATCAATAAATTCATCCATTGATAATGCATCTTTACATTTTTCATTTAAAAATACATTAATGTTAAATTTTTGTTTTAAGTTATTATTATTATTTCCCATCTTGGGTATCATTTCAGTAATTGTTTTTCTTAATTCTTGATTTTCATTAATAAGTTTAAATACTAAGTCTTTCATATCATCTTTATTATCACTTTCTATTATTGTATTTTCTTCTTTTTTCTCTCCTTCACATTTTTTTTTATGACGATTAAAGCTTTGAATATGTTTATATTTTTTATTACAATTACAAATATATAACGAATTTTCCATGAGCATTTTTGAGCCATTTTGAGCATTATGTTTTTTGCTTTGTAAATGTTTATTAAAATCATTTTTACGACATGATTTATAATCACATTTTTCACAATAAAAATTATTTGCGAGTTTTACAGAATTTTCAGCGAGCATAATTCTTAATATATGCTCATAAAATTCTCCTAAATACTTTTTATAAAAAATTATTAAAAATCTTTCAGTAACACTTTTAAAAAACAAAAATTACAAATAAGATCATTATGGTCTAAAGTGAAATTTTAGTTTTTTTTTTACAATTCTCAAATCGAAAAATTAAAAATGGACATACTTTTTATGTCCAATTTTTAAAAATGGATTATAGAATTGAAAATAAAAAAAACGTTAGTTGTTACTGGCTAATCCATAAATTTATAAAATATACAATATTTATTTATTTTATAAACCTTAATCATCTACTTTTTCTAGATAAACCTTAATCATCTACTTTTTATAAATAAACATTATCACATATTTTTTTTATTATTTTATCTTTTCCATCCTCAACTGATTTTCCACATTCACTCATTAACTTAGCAAATTCTTCTTGTTCTACAGGATTATTCATATAATTTGGATGTTCTTCTAACCAAACATTTAAATTTTTTAATTGCTTTGATTCAACACTTTTTAATGCTTTATATATATATTCTTTATTTTCATCTTTTTCCCATTCATTATTTTTTATATATAAGGTTTCCCGTTTTTTATCTGT
>JAAHTH010001264.1_pt1 | contig 22720 bp, 38 predicted proteins | sample 6116091 | NCBI WGS metagenome assembly JAAHTH01 (sample SAMN13939990, study PRJNA603662) | sponge metagenome | isolation source: marine sponge | host: Mycale hentscheli | place: New Zealand | collected 2006 | reverse complement strand
TTGTTGCGTTTCTTCTGAAGTTTCTTTTGCCTGTTCGCCTACCTCGTGTACGCCTTCGGCAACTTATTTTTTATCTTTTACAGATTGCCCTGTTTCGGCTATTACCTCAACTGTTACTTGTTTCTTTGCCATAGTTCCTGTCTAAATATATTAAATGCTTCACGTACAGATTCAGGTAGTTTATTTTTCCCTAAAGCTATTGCTGTGTATTCGCCTGTTTGTTTTTCTTGTTTTGCTATTTCTAAAAGGTTAATAATATTTTCTATCATTAGTAAAATAATTTAGGTTCTGTTACAACTCCGTTTATTACGTGTGCAGATACGCCTGTACTTCCATTAGGGCTACCGTCTAAATTATAACCCCAATAGGCATAAAATCCATCGTCTGCTTTTGCTAATGTACTTGCTGCTGCATTGTATCGTATTTGTAAAAGTTTGTAAACACTAAAACCTTCCCTAAATGGGAAAACATAATCTGTAACTGCTGTCCTGTTGTTGTGAAAAAGCCTATCACCTGTAACCTTTGGTACATACGTTGGTTTCATCATATCTAAAAAAGAAACCTGTCTTTTTGCTTCTGTTTCTGCTATTGTTCTTGATGTTGCAGAATAACCCCTGTCTGTACCTGTACGTTTTCCTAATTCATTCTGTCCAAATTGAAATTGATTGCTTGTACCAAATATTCCTGTGTTGTATTGATTAACACCATCTTGTAAAAACGTTGCAGATTGTCCATCTATAACAATAGGCACAATTTTAGAATAAAAATGCTGTGATAATACTGAACCTGAAACAGCATCGTTTCCAAAACCTGTAATATTTTCAAGGTCTATAAGTGTTCCGTCATAATGCATTATTCTAACGGTTTTTCTTTGTGTAACATTGTCCGTAATTCTGTATCTTCTTACATCTGCTGTTTGTGTGTAGCTATAACTAACAGTTGTTTCTTGGAAAAATACAGGGCTTATTGCATCACCAAAAGCAAAACTTGTATTGGTATTTGTTCTTGCATAAAATCTATAAAATATCTGTGCGTTACTTAAACCTGTAACTTGATAGTTTACCTGTGGAGGTAATGTAAATTTATTATGTGTGTTTGTTGGATATGAAATATTAGTTACACTACCATTAGCTTTTAATGTGTCTATGTCAGTAGAACTTAAATCTGATTCTGTTGTAGAATAAAAGAATCCGTATTCATCTATCTGTTCTGTTGTGCCAATCTTACCTAATGTAGTTACATTAAATGCCATATAAATCGCACTTGATGTAGCTGTAGTTGGTGTAACATATTGTATAATAGGTGTAGTAACTTCTAAAGGCACGTTTTCTTCTACTAAATTAGGTTTGTTTGGCAATGATGTATCTTCTGGTACTACATCTATAGTTGCTTTACTTACTAAACCGTCATTACGTGCTGACTTATCTACTGTAATTGCACCATCATCTGCTGTGTATATGTTACTGTCGGCAGTTAAATCTAAAATACCTGTTTCAATAAAACGTGCTGGTATTATTTGTTCTTTGTCAGTTGTAATATTTATCAGTTCAACATCACTTAATAAGGTTTCAAAGTTTGTAACTATTTTGTTAATCTTGTAAACCTCATTAAATACTATAAGCCTATCAGCTAAAGAATATTTATGCAGCATACTAATAGGCAGATATGCCTTTAGTTTTGTAAGCCTACGTTTAATATCAAATATTTCTTCTATATAGGTATTGTAAAACTTCTTAAATAATGTGTCGTTAAAAGCTACGCTTGGTGTGTATTCGTTTACTTCTGCATTAAAGTTTATATTCTGCCCTATAGTAACACCGCTTACTGTGCCAAATAAATTCATAGAATTAGACGGTACAAAATATGTAGATTTTAGCGTTAAACCACCTGCAAGGTTTACAACACTTAAATTAGTACCACCTGCTAACACAGGATAAAATAATAATGGCTTACCTGCAAAAGAACTTTGCTTGTCATCTACAGCCCAGCCCCATTGTATAAATGTGTTATTGTTATTGTTTGCATCTACAAGCCTTTCATATTTAAAATGCTCAAAAGGTATTTCTATATCATATACTTCACCTGATACTTTATCTGTTGGGCTTTGTTGGTGATCCCTTGCATCATATTTTAAACCCCCCCACTTTTTACGATATTGTGAAAAATGGTTACTTGCTAAAAAACTATCTGTGCCTTCGTATTCAAAGTTAATTTGTTTGTAAGGTAATACAGAATTTACAATGCTTGTTTCTTTATCTACATATTGTGTAATATCCCAAGTTGTTGTGCTACTTGCGTAGTAGTCATCTAATGTAGATATAATTACATTTTTATCTCTGTCTATAAATGCAGTTAGGTTAAACATTTTAAACAATCCTGTTAAAAAATCTATAACCTTAATTTCCGGCATATAGTCTATAGCTTGTACTTCTATGCCTGAACCAAAACTTAATACAGATTGAAACTTCATAAACTGCTCACGTGCTACTGATCTATTCCAATAACCCTTTACGTCAAGGGTAAAATTAGAAGCACCTGATGATTCTATTTCAAATGTATAAGTACCATTAGGTACAAACTCGTTCATTAATGTAATAAGTGTTGTACCAGATTTGTCTTTAAACTCCCTGTACAATTCACCGTTTTTATACATCAACACAGTAAAGGTTACATTAGCAGATGATGTTACATCAAGGTGTATTTTTCTTGTACGTTTGCGTTAATTTCTATCTGCACTTGGTGAAGGTATTACAAATGAATTATTGCGTAAACGCATTGTCATTGTAGATTTACCACCCTGTATATCTGTTAGTTGAAAGTTAGTAAACTGCTGCTTTTGTGTATTGTCTGAAAATATTGATCCTGCCTTATTATGCAGCCACATATATAGATTATAAAAATGTGGGTTATTTGTAGAAAAGAATGTATCAGGAAAAGTAAAGCCACTTGGTTTAAAGTATCTATCTTCAATAGCTTTTACAATAGCATAAACTCTTAATGCTGGTTTAAGTTGTGATAATTCAACCCCCTTTGTATTGCCTACTGCGTAGTGTACATTTGCAAGTTCTTCTGTATTTACTGTAGTGCTTCCTGAATCATAGATTAACCTTTGTGTGTGGGTTATCAACGGAAACAATAAAGCATCAAAATATGTCTTATCACCTATTTGTATATCTAACCCTGATGACATATAGTCTAATATGTTTGTGTCAGAATATGTAAATTTAAAATCAGCAAGTAAAGGCAAATCACCAAGTAAGGCATCACCTATTAAATCTTTAAGGTTTACCGTTTCACCATAAAAGGTCAGCTTGTATGTGTGTGGTTTGTTTAGTTTTAATGTACAGCCTTCAAGTTTAATTTTACCCTTACGAAAAAAAGCATAGTTTAAATATATTTCTGCGTCTTGTTTTTCCCTTGCATCAAACGCTTGACCTTTGGAAATATTAAAATTATAGAAATGCTTAAATAGTTTGTTATTGGTTTTACTTGCTGGTACACTAAAGGTCTGGCTAAACTCTAAAAATATCTTTGAAATATCTTTTACGTCCTGTATAGATTGTGAAAGGGTTATACTTTCATCCTTAAACAATTCTACTTCTTGTCCTTCTATGTAAAGCTGTAATGCTATCATCTAACGTTGTTCATTTTATTAAATGCAAAATCAAAGTCTATTGTGTAATTTATTAGTTTGTCATTTAATGAACTTTTAACTGTAAAGTCTTTTGATGTTGGTATAATAGGTAGTGTTTTGTTTTCGTAACGTATCCAAACATTTTCTGCTAAAAACAATTCTTCTATAACCTCAACCATATCTTCTACAACAAACCCTGTGTTTAGTTTTAAAGAACCAACTGCATTTATGTTATACCTTGTTTGCTGTCCGCTATAAGTGTTATATGTAACAGAACTATTTTGTATTGTATTGCTTTTGTATTTTTCATCTGTTACGTTAAATGTTTCTACTGTCTTTTTAAAGAAGTAAAAATCTTCGTATGCACCGTAACGGTTTATAAAGGTAACCTTGTAAGGTGTAAACTTTGGCTCACATACGTTGTTTACAGTAATTGTTTTTTTAAGCGTTGTATCGTCAGTAGCATATACTTTAATCTGTGATGTGTTAGCTGGTACTGTAACGTATTGTATTTTTTGGTTACTGTTACCGCTATCTGTTATCTGTGTAGTTGTGCTATCTATTATAACCTTACCTACTGTAGCTGCATACAACGGCAACTTACCTGCTGTACCTTCTGGTAAGTATATGTTTGTGTTGCTAATTAAATCAAACGCATCTGTAAGCTGTGGGTTTATTTCTTCTTGAAAATAACCGTAACCATCAAACGCTAAATATGTGTCTGTTAATGGGCTTCCGTAGGTAAACACTTGGTCTGTATCGTCAGATAGTGTTGCTATTGTTGTTACCCATATTGTTCTTGATAAATAATCATCGTTAAAAGTAATGTCTATGTAATCCCTAACTAATTCAGCTATTTCAAACAACACTTTAGTTTGACCTGTAATGATTTCTTTTTGTAGTTCATATACTAAATCAGAATCTGTATAACTACCAGAAGTACCTGAATAAACGTATATTTTTAAATCTACTGTTTTTAAACTTGCCATATTATTTATATTTCGTAACCGTTACCATCACCACCACCTTCGCAATCCCAGATGTAAACCTCTGTAATTGTACCGCTTTCACTTATTCGCCAAATGTAAAACACCCCTGAACTTGAACTTAAACTTGATGTGTTTAAAAATGTATCAACAACGTAATATAAATCTTCCCCATTAAAAAGCCTAACAGCATTACCACTTGCGTCAGTAGAAGCTACTGTATTATAGGTTGCGTCTTGTATGTCAGTTGCAGTTGATTTAACACGTGTTGTTCTTGACAAATTATAACCTGATTGACAAAAATCAGCAGGATCACTACCTACAAAATCTAAAGCTATAAAATAACTAACTGTTCCTAATGGTGCTAAATCCGCAGGTTGCAATAATGTTTTTGTACAATTTAATGTACCTCCTGCACTTGCATAACCACTTGGAATACTAATGTTAAACGTAACACTTCTTTGTGTGTCTGATGTTACTTTGTTAAAACCTGTAGCTGGTGTAAAACCTATTAATGTGCCTTTTTCAGCAGTTCCTACATTTATACTACCTGTATCATATATTGCTTGACCGCTTAAACCAGCATCATCACAAGTAAAAGCAGGGGCAGTTGTACCAGCTTGGCTAAATGTTTTGCTACATTCTATAGATGATCCTGCATTGCTATAACCACTTGGTGCAGTAATTAAAAAAAACAATGTTACGTTTTGTGCAGAACTGCTTGAATTTGCTGCTACAGATGTAATAGCAGAACCTCCAGACGTTGCACGTATTTCTGTAATAACACCTGTTGTATTAGGGTTTGTTATTACACCTGCCTGTGTTATACCACCACCTGTTAAACCAGCAGCAGTACAATCAAACGCAGCAGATACAGTTACCGTAACTTGTATAGCCTGTACAGCAGTACAAGTATTTGCATCGTTGTCAAAAGCCCTAACATAAACAGTTTTTACACCCCCTACATTTAAAGATGTAAGTGTTAGTGTTGAACCTGAAACGCTCATCTGTACAAAACTTGGGTGATAGTTTACAGGTGTATAACCTGCAATAGCAGATGAACCTTGTGTAAAATAAGAAGCTAAATTTATTGTTACTGTATTGCCCCCTGATGCTATGCTTTGGTTTGGTATTGAACCGTTTGTAGTCGGGCCACCCGAACAACTTGGTGTAGCACCACTTGTAACCTTTGCAGGTTGTTCTGCTGTAAGTGTACAATCTATTGTAGCTGATGATGTGTTGCTAAACCCTGAAGGTATGTTTATTTTAAACACTACTGTTCTTGTTGTAGCTGTTGTAACTGTTGCATACTTACCATTGCTAAAACCAGAATCACTACTTGTAAAAGATTTAATTGATCCAAAAGCAAGTGTAGGTTCTGTAATTACACCTTCTTGATCTACCTCAAATCCTGTGGCATTTGCTACTGTACAGGTAAACTCTGGTGTAGGTACAGCAGGTGTTGTATATGATAGGTAGAATGGACTACGTGCGTTTATTTTACTCATTGTGTAAATTGTATTAAATCGTCTATGTCAAGTGCAAACTTATCTACAAGTGCGTTAGGTAGTTTGTCAAAGTTTTGCTCAAATGGTTTAGTAAAAAAGAAACTCGCTTTAATACCTTTTTCAAATATGCTTTTAGCTAATACATAGCCAATGCTTTTATAGTTGCCTTTTTTAAATCTGCCTTTTTCGTCCCTTAATCTAATGTTCTTTGCTTTTGCCCATTCTGCTAACGGTTGTGATGGTGGTCTTTTGTTGGTGTAACTAAACCTACTTTGACTGCTTTCTTTATATGTAGATTTTGCACCTCGTACACCTTCATCTACAAAAGCACCATAATCTGACATATAAAATTCTAAACTAAAACTGTTAGGGTTTACCTTTAAGTCATAACCTAAACTGCCATACAGATCAGATGTTACATTCTTTTTTTTGCGTGTAAGGTTTGCCCTTGATTGTTTTATAACATTCTTTGCAAATATGTCTAATGCTTGTAAGGTTTGTTTATAATCCATTAGCTGCAAATTGTCATATCGTTTTGTGTAATCACATCAAAGGTTGCTGTCCACCCTGCTAACTTGTTTTCAAACCTATCTACAAAAGGTTCACAGCTTACATCACCATCTATTTGATATAACTGTGTGTATAGATCACCACGTTGCAACTCGTTTATTACCCTTGTAAGAACTGCTAATTGTGTATTAAGTACATCTTGTTCATTGTCGTTACCCACAAACTTGTCTGTAGTTTCAGCTTTGCTTATATCTACAATGTCCATAGCTACTACTGACATATTAAAAACAGTTGTCTTTGTGCCTACTGTTGCGTTGTTTACTATAATGTGCGATAATGGAAATATTGTTTGTTTGTCTAAATCAATATCTGCCAAGTTGCCAAAGGTAACTGTCTTTACAAATGGCTCACCTGCAAATGCTGTTTTTAGTTGCGTTGTAACATTGTAAAAACCTTTCATTTCTTATTTATTAGTTTACGTTCTAATTCGTTCTTTTCTTTTTCAAATGCCAAATAAACAAAAGCTGTATGTGCTTTTAGTTTGGTAACCTCGTCAAACTTGGTAACATCGCCTTTAGCCAATCCATAGACCGACTGATACCAACCCCACTTTGATCCAAAATTTGCTGTTGTTCCGTAGTCAGGTTGTCCTGCATTTCCCTGCTCAAATAGTTCAGGGTAGTTTGTAGCAACTCGTTGTTTAAATTGTAAAAAAAAACCAAGCAACCCATTACAACATCTAAAGGCATTTGTTTAAATGCTTCTGCGTGTTTACTACCTTCGTAATCTTCTATCTGGTATCTATTATCTTTTTTGACTGTAACCTGCCTGTATAAAACACTCATTGCTTTGTGCATAGTTTGCCAATCGCTTAATGTGTTATCAAGGTCTATATATTCCCCTAACGTCATATCATCCAGCTTTGGTATAAAGCCATAGGTAACACCATTTAAATTAAACGTAGGTATTAGTTTTGGTTCTTGGTCAAACATTACGTTAAGGTCATTTATAATCTGCTGAACATAGGTAAATTTAATCTTTGCAATATCCTTTAAATCAAGGTTGCAAAATATTTCTACCATTTTATGCAGCAAGAAGCTGGTGTTAGAATTATCATCTGTATTGATAGCTTCAAACTTTTGGTATTGTTCTAACGTAATATCGTTTAATGATTGTGGTACTAAAATATCAATCTTCATATTAATACAATAACATTTGCTAATTTATGTATAAAAAGAAAGGGGCAACATTACTGCAACCCCTAACTAAAACAAACCAAATGAAAAACTATTTAAACGTATTATACATATATGCGTACAACTCATCTATTTTATCACCAAGATGCATACTGCTTTGCTTGTATTCTTCTGTTCCTTGTTGTATGTTCTTTTGTATGTTTAGATTTATTCTACATTTAGGTGAAGCGCCCCTTTTAGTAGGTTTTACCTCAACAAAGTATCCGTTATCCCAGCACCACTTCCTGTGTATCCAAGTTCTAAAAAAGTCTTGATCTAAAGCCATATCCAAAAAACAAGTTTAACAAATGCAAATATACCTACATAGGTTGCACCCATAAATATAAACATTTCTTTTGTAGCTTTCTTTAAAGCCCTTTTGTTTTCTTTAGATGTAATTTGTTTTACCATCTTGTATTCGTAACTGTCTTGTATTCGTTTCATATTATTGTATTTAAAAAGGGGCATTGCTGCCCCCTGTTGTTTTTAGATTATTTTACTAAAGGCTCAAACATTTCAATAGTTTCATTGATGCTTTTAAGTTCCTTGGCATACCATTCTTTGTAGGTTATAGCTGTCATCTGCATCTTATCACCTAACATATTAGTCCATCCACAGTTTTCTTGAATTTCCTTAACTCCAGCTGCTGTCCATTGAGAAGGAAGTTCAGAACCATTTATAGGTTTAAGGGTGGCTTTACCATCTACACTACATACAGTATTTGCACCAACCTCTACAATGTAGTTATGGGAAATAAGTCCAGTGTGCATTCTTGTTTGAAACTCTAAAGAATTTTTTCTTTCTTTTAATCTTTTTAAAATTTTTACTGTTTCCATTGTGTTATTGTTTTATGATGTAAATATATAACCTTTTTTTTAATTAACAAATAATAAACAAAATATTTTTAATAAATGTGATATTCCCCTTTGTGTGGGTTTTCTAATACGCTGCTTAATATATAACGTGCTGCATCTATATTGTGATCCCCTGACGTTGGGTTAGGCTTTTGTAAGGTGTTACCTTGTTTGTCTTGCATCCATATATATCCACGTAGTTCTTTTATTAAGTTCTTGCTTCTTTGTGTAACATATATCTTGTTCTGGTTTATTAGGTTTATACCATATACTATAGAATCCCTGCCCTTGCTTACAGGGTAAACTAAATGTCCGTACGATAGCAATTCTGCAATAGATTTTGGTTCTGCACTATCTGCATAAATTATATCGTTTACTTCGTTGTTTTTTAAGAACTGACTAATATCACTATTTAGCATACCCTTACGACATAGCACCTCATCAAATATGTAGGCTTCGTTGTATTTGTAAAGTGCAACTAAAGATGTAGGATCAACACTATAGCCAAAGTCCATTCCGTAACCAAGTAAACGTGCTTCTTCTGTTACTTCAGGTATTTCATTCCAATCAGGTATGCATACACCTTCTAATGATCCTGTAAGACCTAAACCATACACACGCCACCAATTAGACCAATACGTTGAGGTTTGTGCTTTATCTTTAGCCTTTTCTATTTCATTTACTATTGTAGTTGGTAATGCTGTGTTTTCTTTATAGGTTAATGTAACGTAATTCGCATCTTGGTTTCCTACTAATTCTTTGTCAACCCAAAAAGATGATACAGGGTTATAGTCAAGCCATATTATACCGCTTGTTCTTACAGCTAACTGCTGGTATGATTCAAAGTTTATATTGTTGCACTCATTTACATACAGGTCTGTACGTCTTGCACCTCTCAGCTTGTCTGGCTGATCTGTACTAAAAAACTCTATATAGCTTCCGTTTGTAAAGGTGTATTTTAAGATGCTTTTATTATACTGACTGTCTTTATACCTATTAAGTGACTTTAAAAGCGATAAGAAGTCCTTTAAAGCACCTCTACGTAGGTGTGGTATACTTTCACTTACTACACTTATTTCTTTATTAGGGTTGCGTATTGCGTAATCTATTAGAATTAATAAAATACAGATTGTCTTACCAGCAGATGTTCCACCTCTTACAATGCGTATGCGTTTATCTAACGATCTTAAAATTTGTAGTGCTTTAGTTTTTTGTACCTGCATATAGGTTGCAGAATAGCGTTTAGGTTTTCGCTAATCTACAAATAGTGGTAAGTCCTCATTTATGGTAATGTCTTTTGTTTCACGTGGTTTACCTGCATAGTAATTATAAAACAGTTGTACGTATTTAAAATCCCCTTTCTTTAAACCTTTCAATAATGCTTCGTGTGCTAATGGTTCAAGTGGTGTAAGTTTTTCTATTAACTCAACCTCTACTGCTTTAGGTTTACGTCCTGCGTTTTTATTTCCACCGTTAAACTTTCTTTTATCCATAATCAAAAAAATTCATTAATGATTTATATAACAATAAAAAAAACTAATCTTTGTTAAAAAAGAAAGCAACCAATAGTGCTGCAATAGCTGTTAAATAAAATATAGCAACATATTCAAACATTTAAAAACTTCTTTAGGTTTCTATATCGTTGGCTTATATCCCTGTGTTCTAATAATAACCTTGTATACTTTTTTCTGTAGTATGTTTCAGCGTTTAGTAGCTTTTGTGTGTATCTTAATTTCTTGCCTGTTTGTTTGCGTATTTCTTTGTCAAGTTTAGTAAACAGTTCCAAGTAGTTTTGTTCGTATTCTACCAGCACGTTGTCAAATAGTTTTAAACCATGTAATACTGTTGCGTGATCTCTACCTACAGGTTTGCCAATATCACTTAACGGTTGTTGTGTGTGTACCCTACATAGCTTAAAGTAAACTGCTCTAGTGTATACTATATCCCTTTTACGTGTTTTAGTGCTTAATGTATTGTTCGTTTCTTGCTCTACTAATGTTTTAATTTCTTCTGTTGTCATATTTTAAATTGTTCTATTATTGCTTTTTGTATTCCTGCACAAGCTTCGTATTCTTCGTGCTGCTCATACATTTTCATTGTTTCATGCATTTCCTGATAACTTGCACCGTTGCTAATATCAAGTAATGCCATAAGATAAAATTCTTTTATTTGTTTATTATTCATTTTTAACAAATGTACCATTTCGCATAGTACCTGTTCTTTCTTTAATTACATTATATGCACTATCAATACAGTCTTCTATTTTTAAATTTTCAAGTTCTGCAAGATTAGTTAATACAACTACAATATCTCCTATAGCATCTATTATTTCTTCTCTATCTTTGTTTAATAATGCTTTAGCAAGTTCTCCTGATTCTTCTTGTAATTTTATGTATTGTGTTTTACTATCGCCAGAGTCTAATATTCCTTTTTCTTTTGCCCATTGTCTTATATTATCAAACACTTTTATTTTATTATTATTTATAAAATTATAAATGTGTTTCCATCTAACAAAACATTGATCTCCTCCGTACATCGATACTTCTAAATGATTTAATATAAATTCAGAAAGCTCATCTGTTATCTCTACTACATCATCATTAATTAATTTTAAAGATGTTGGAAGTTTAGTTTTATCCATTTCTTTTTTTGGATAATAAAATGTTGTTGTACTTGTACTTTTCATATCTATTACATTTTTATAAGTTGATTGATCTATTTTATAATTATATTTTTTTTGTAATTCAATTTCTTTGTTTGATATTTCATTTATGTCTAAACTAGAAAATAATACTTCATACTCATTTTTTAAAAAACCTTGTTCCTTTGTAACTCTTCTATATAAATTATTAGTTGCACCAATTTTATTAATACTTGGAATATGATATATATAATACATTACTTTAAATGTTTGTTATACAAATGTAAATTATGTGCAAAATGATAATAAGTTCCTATTTTTATATTTAATTCATTAGCAACTAATTCTTGTAATTTACTAAAACAATATTGATCATTACAAAATCCATACCAAAGATCATTAGATCTCATTAATACGCACATGTTTAATTTATTATTTAATATTGTAAACTGAATAGCATAAGTACAAGGAGTATCATTACTATATGTTGATATTTCTTTTCCGTCATAAATAGAAATAGCAGCGTGTCTGGTTTCTTTATTAGACTGTAATTTATTTATTACTATTTCTAATTGAGAGTTCCGCTGCCATTGCCATCCATAATTAGATCTTACATTTCCATTTTGATCCATCATATTTTTCCAAATAGGAGCAAATTTTGATATTTCTTCTGCATTAGGATTACCATCTAAATACCATTGCCATTCTCTTTTTGCATATCTAGTAGAAAAATTTCTCCATTCTAAATTAATAATATTGTCTTTAGGATTTAAAATAGTAAAACCAATATTAAATAAAGCCTTAGTATTATCAAAATTAATACCAATTCTATTTATTTCATTATAGTAGAATTCAAATGCTTCAGTAGAATTATTAAATACCATATTATTTAAAATCTTTTAAATCATTCCAGTTTCTATAAGAATCTATAATTTTTTTATCTATAGTTGGTTTACTTGCATTGCCTGCTACGTTAAAAAACCAATCACCTTTATTACCATACTTAACCATATAATCATAACCTTTAGCATCATAAGAATTTTCGCTATCAAATTCAGTAGGTATTAAATCAGATTTAGAATTAAAAGGTTTATGATATGAATAAAAATCTGCAATACCTAACTCTCCTTGCTGTATATTTCTTGCAACAGCTATAGCTTTAAATTTAGTAGTTGGTAATGCTATTTGTAAACTTCTAGTAAGCACACCGGTAGAAATTACAGACCACATTACACTAGGTTTATTTTTATTTTTAAAGTATTCATAAATACATTTTACGCCTCCTGCTATAACCATTGGATGATTTAAACCTAAAGGAATAAAATATCCATTTATACTTTCAGCATATTTTTTAGCTAATACGTTTGCATTAGGCATTGCAGCAATTCTTGCAAATAAAGCTTTTGCTCCTAGTTCTATACATAAAGCTTGATGATCGCTTATTTCTTTAGATGCAGGCATAACTAATATTAAATCTAAATTATATTTTTTACATAACCAAGCTAAAGATATACCTGCAAAACCTCTTCTAGGTTGAACATATACTATTTTTTTTATTCCTTGTTTTACTAATTGTTGTATAAAAAACTCACCACTTCTAGCTTTATATCCTACTTCACAAGATACAGATTCATCAATAATATTAAAGCCATTTATATTTTTAATATTAAATTCATCAAATGAAGATTTAAAATCTTTTGTTTGGTCTAAATATAAATTTAAATTACAACTATTTAAATCATTATTTTCTTTACCTATCTGTTTATTAATAAACATTATTAAAATATTTAATTCCGTTATTCATTTTAATATGATCATTACTTTGAAAATTATTTTTGTATCTTATAAAATCACAAGCAACATCTTCCATATCATAAGGCTTAGATACACCTTTAGTTAATTCACAGAGATAACGTAATGAGTAATCTATTTTTTTATTTGGTAATATCATCTTTAAACATTTATGCGCGTTAGAACCTACATAAACATCACTATCTTGATTTACTAAATAAGGAAAATACTCAGCTAAGTCCATAGCGAATGCAGTTAAAACAAAATTTTGTCTTTTATAACCATTAGATAATAGCCATTGATTTCCTTTATCTACTACTTCTTTAATATTAAGTTTATCGTTATTAAAAACATAAACAAATAAATAATCTATTAATCTTTTTGATTCTGTTTTAATAAATGTATTTAAACCACCTTTTATCATTGGTAATAAATAACCTTTTACATCACAAAACCCTTTATCAGGTATTTGTTCTAACCACTCTAAAGATTCTGTATTATTTTTTCTTAGTAAGTCTATAATCCAAAAATTACCAAATCCATGTGTATTCCAAGGTTTATTAGTTTTAGGTATATAATTAATACCTGAGCCACATAATCTAAATAGATAACATAAAAAGAAAAAATCTTTTTCATGTATTTTTAAGTTTTTAAAATATAAACCATTGCCTTTAGGATCACTTTCTTTTTTTACTATAGCTTCTAACAAAGAACTAAATGCTGCATATCTTCTATTTACTACATCATATATTGGTACATTCCAAACTAAGTCATCATTAATGTCTTGTTCATTCCAAGAACCATTTTGAAACTTAAGCTCTTGCATTTTTTTTGCTTTACTATAGTAGTCTATAAATTGATCTATCATATTAATTGATTTAAAAATTTATAACTTTTTGGTTTTAAATGTACAGATTGTCTTGATTCCATATCATCAAAAGATAATCCATCATCGTAATTAAAATCCCATTCTATTAAATTATAACCATAATGTAAAGCACCTCTTTTTAAAAGTTTATTATATTCTTTTACATAGTATGTTCTATCTTCTTTTGTACCAAAAAATGGTTTTTCTTTATATAAACCAGTTCCTGGTATTTTCCTTGATTCATCTTCTATAGGTAATAAAGATACTAATGTAATTTTATTAATATTTAAATTATTTAATTGTACAAATAATTCTCTAATTAAATCAACTACTGTTTCTCTACCTTTAAACCTGTGTATATGAAATCTAATATCTATATTACCTGCATAAAATATTAAATCAGTAATGTTTTTCGATATATAATTATTTAATCCTATTTTTAAAAATCCATTTAATGTTTTACCATCATTCCTATTTATAGAATATCCTGGTTTATATACTGAAACCGTGTGACTATCACCTAAAATTAACTTATTATTAAAATTTTTTATATTTATTATTTCAGGTATTTTATTACAAGATAATCCTTTTAAATCTTTTCTTTTTTTACAAACAACATTATAATCAACCATCTCGTTAATACAGTATACTTTACCTTTAAATGAATTTAACTTTTCTAATTTTGTATAAAAACTATCTTGAACACCACCAAAAAAATTAAATACTCCTTCTCTATAATTTATACCTTCTGATAATATTAACTCATCATAGTTATCCCAATCATCTTTTTCAGTTAATACATCGGCTTTAAATATATTTTTTAATACTAATGTCCAACCTCCATTATGGCTATTCAAACTTTTAGCAGGATTAGAAACTAAACCTACTATTGCTTTTTTATTTTCCATTTTCATAATTATTTAATGCGCCTATATATGCTACTGCATCTAATAAATTATCCTCTTTATGTTTATAAGATTCCCTTGATAGTTTTAAAGCTATCATTGCCATAAACATATCTTTAGCAGTTAAATGTTTACCTGTAGCTCCTGATGCTATTTGAGCTGCACGTTCCATACCTTTAGAAAAAGGACCATAATCTCTAACCTTTTCTTCAGATCTCTCGTTAATTATTTCGTCAGCTTTTTTTAATATATTCATAATATACCTCGCATTACATATTGATCTAAATCGTTGTCTTGTTCAAAGAAATATTTATAGTTTTCAATCCCTTGTATAAATTTATTCTTACCACGTTCTAAAAACTCATCTGTTGTTTCGAATATACCAATATCACAGCTTGACTTGTCAACTACTAAAAAAGTAAACTTTGTGCAATTAAATAATTGCATATACAACCAAGCCTGTAGATCATAACCGTACTTGTCTGCTGACCATTTAAAAGCGTTTAGGTCTGATGTGGTTTTAAGGTCTATAAGATGATCCCCTTTTAGTATATCAGCCTTGCCTCTTATAGCTATGCCCTCCATCATTTCTATGGCTGGCACTTCAAAATCAGCTTTGTTTAGAAGTTTAAGTGCAGCTTCGTTTCTTAATAATGCATCAGTTAAACGTTCTGCTTCAAACTTTTCTTTTACTAAATATACTTCACCGTGTTCTTCTTTAGCTTGTTTGTAAATGTTTGTGTTTCGTGTACTTGCTGATACAAAGTGTACCTTGTCTAATTTATGTGGTTCAAGCACCATACAATGAAACAACTTTCCAGCTATTAAAGCAGGTGTGTCAGAATTGCTACCGTACTTAATAACGTTTCTGTATGTCTTTGGGCTTTTAAGTATTGTTTTAATACTGCTACTACTTAAAGCATATTTACCCAAGTGTCCGTAGTAAAATTCATCGTCAACCATTTGAGTCAATATTTCTTCTTTACCCCAATGATCCCCATTTAGTAATGTTATCATAGTTCTAATATTTCAGTTTGTTCAGATAATCTTTTGTCAAGTTCTTGCTGACATCTTTTTTTGTAACCACCTAATACATTAGGATTGTTAATTGTTTGTTTTAATTCCCAATAAGTTAGGGAAGCATAATAAAAATCTTCGTAGTTCATAATATATGTTTTATACTGCAATGTAATAAACATTTTATAAACAAATAATAATTATTTTAATTTTTTAATCTTTTGAATATAAAGTACCGCATCCATTAGTTCCTCTTGCAGATGATTAAGCCAAGCATAAAACCCGTCAGGGTTATCTTCTAAGGTAACACCATACTCTTTTTGGCCTTTTTCACTACGCTTGTCCATTATGTACTTGACATCTTCTACTATACCATCTGTTTGTGTTTCAAAGTATTTCTTTTTACTATCACTCATAGCCCTAATTCTTCTTTTAGTTTAAACTTTTCTAATTCCTTTTCAAGTGCTTCTACTTTCTTTTCAGCTTTACTTGCACGTTCTATTGCACGTAGTTTAGCAGACCTGTATTCTGCCTGTGCTTCTGCGTGATAAAGTTCGTTGTGGTATATTTCAGTTATGTAATAATTAATGCTAATAATAGCATCTATCATATCATCTAATTCTTTTATTGGCTTTGCCTTTTTCCACTTTAGTAGGTTGTTGCTTATAACCTCAAAGTCTGTAAGGTATCTAATGTGTTTTAAATTGTGTACTTTTTTTGTTGACATAGTTTTATAATTTTTCAGAACTAATTACAAATATTGATTGTAAACCTTTTGCAGCTTATCTACTACACCGTTAAAAAAACATTGCCCACAATTTGTAGCCTGTTTCTTTTCTTTAAATATTCTATTGTAAATAGCTAACACTTCTTTTTGAACTGTTGGTGTTACAGTTGTAACATTAGTATCAAAAAAATCTGCTAAATAATTAAATTCTTGCTCGTTAAAACACAACGGTTTTGCATACGGAAACAACTCATTTAATTTGTTCTTCCTGTCATCACAGCCACAATCTTTACCTTCAGGTGTAAACTTTTCTACAACCTTTTTAATACCTGTAGCTTTGGTTATTTTTTCTACAGTATCACCAAGTCCACTACTTTCTTTTTCGTGGTTCTTAACCCATTCTTTATAGGCTTTAGTCCTTTTGTCCATTCCATTCATAATCTTTGTTTTTATAATCTATATAATCTTCTTCAAATATTTCTTTAAGTTCTTGTTTGCATTTTTTAAGCGTGTTAAATATACTTACCCAGCTTATGTTTGTTTCCTGTGCTATTTTTCTAATAGACATATCTGTATTTCTGTACAAATTAAAAAGTGTTTTGTCATACCATCGCCAATTATCTATGTGCTTATCAATAAGACTTACAAACTCATTATAGCCTATTTGTTCATCCATTTCTGAAGTGTCTGGTATTTGCGTAAAGTTTTCCTGATCGTCAAGCCTAACCTTATTAACCTTTCTTTTAGCATTGTAATAACTAAAATAGATAGACCGAAGGGTAAAAAAAATATACCCACGACTAACAATGCCTTCTTTAATAATTTTTTCTTCACTTGCGTATTTATAAATTACAATGTACATTTCTTGTACAACATCTTCAGCAAAATCAAATTCGCCAAAAGAATTTACAATCTTAATCCACTCGTTGTGCTGTTCAGCTATTTTACTTAACCATCTTGATTCCGCCATAGGACATTTACACTAATTATACCCAGCAAACATTGCAAGGTGTATTCTGTAACTTCTTGTCCGTTTTCTTCAAATGTTTCATTGTGTACTAATGCACCAATCATTAAACCCTTTACAGGGCTAATTATTATTTCTGCATTAAACATAAAACCTATAACAATAAAAATCATAGCTATAAGCATTAATGTCATAAACAAAGGAACTATAGGGCTAAAAAATATTTCGTTTGCATCCATTAGAACTTAATTGGTTTTAGTTGTTTAGGTTGTAAGATGTTTTGCCCCATAAATTCAAAGCCTACATTGTTTAAAGCCATTCTTAAACTTATTGGTTGTTCGTATGGGGTACACCTACCACCTGTTTCGTTTTCTTTTATTTTAAGTACGTGCAAGTGACTGTACATCCATTCTGTTGGGTGCGAAGTATACCTGTGAATACAAAGCACATCGTCAGCACGGTTACCCCATTTACCTCCACCTTCTACACCAGCTAAACCTAATGGCTGTGGTAGATTTTCGTATTCGTGTCCTTTTGTGTGTGTACGTCTTAATGCTTCTGTTACACCGTGTGCGTTTAAATAAACAGTTACATTTTTCTTTTTAGCAAACAACCTAAACTCGCTGCTTACTTGGTAATCGTATTCGTGTCCACCTACTGCTCTTAAAAGCTGATGATCTTTAGCCAAACTATTATAAGGATCAATCAATAAACTATCGTAATCCCAAGCGTCTTTAACTGCGGTTGCTTCTTTTAGTAAATCCTTGTAGGTGTATAAATCTTCTACGTCTATAATTTTAAAATGTTTGTCACACCACACTACTGCTTCTGCTATTTGTTTTTCTTCAGCTTCGTGTATTGGTTTGCCCATTTTAAATTCAATAATTTTTCTTACAATGCTTTGGGGGGTGTTTTCACTTGACCAGATTAAAAACTTTAAATTGTGTTTTATAGCATACACAGTAAGTAGATAACATATGACAGTAGTTTTTCCTACGTTTGCGTGTCCTATTAAAAGGTTAAAATTACCCTGTTTGTAGCGTATGTATTCGTCTATTTCAGGTATGCCAATGCCTAACCCTTCTTTTACCCTTCCATACTTTATATCAAGTATCTTGTTTTGTATTGTTTTAGTTTGTGCTATCATCTAATCTGGTTTGTGTTTAGTCCATATTTTTTGTATTCCTTGTGTGTGTTTCTTCCTTTGCCTTCGTATTCGTAGCCTAAAATAGGATTTACATTGTAATTCCAAAAGTCATCAGGCATTTTTTCGCCTTGTTTTAATCGCTTTACTGTCATAAAAAAAAGGGGCTGTTACGCCCCCCTTAAATTAAAATGGTAAATCAACTTCTTGTGGCTGTGGGTTTTGTTCGTTGTTTGTAACCTCGTTACGTTCTGCAACTGTAATATCACCACCTAACCAACGTACAGCACCGTTACCTAAACTGTTTGCCTTTTCTTTAGCTTCACGTTCTTCTTTACTTTGGCTTTGTGTAATCCAGATATTGTTACCATACTGTGATTCATTTTGTACCATCATAGTCAGGTTTAAATATTGGTTTCCGTTCTTGGCAGTTACTATCTTTGTTTTGTCTATCGCTGATAGGTTGATACTGCCTGATAAAATTGCTACATTCTTTTTTTCCATAAATTTTAATTTTATACTTTTTGTTATTAATTTTTGTTTTGTAAGATATACTTTTAATACTACACCCTTGCAAGTTCATCTTGTATTTTTTTGCTGACCTTGTATTTAGATTTTATACTTTCTAAATCACCTCCGCCTTTTAAATACTCAATAGCCTTGCTGTATTCAGGTGTGTTTTGATTTAACCACCTGCGATCTTCCACAATAGTAGATTTGCTACTTGCTAAATTACCATCATCATCTTCAGCTTGTAAGCCTAATAAACTTGCAAGTGTATATCTACGATAGTAAGTAATAGCAGAACCTAACTTTTGTGGATCATTAATGTCAGGTAAAGTTAAACTGCTGTCAACACTACCTCCGTTGTCAATGCAAATAATTCTGCTTGTAACCATATTATCCATTATAGGCTGAACTAACAATAATTTGTGTTTAGCTAATAATGGGTTTAGTTGTTTAATTAGTGAATTAATGTCAAAATACTTTGACTTGTAAAATGGGTTACTTGCATCTTTACTTACTGCACCTATTTCTTGCTGTAACTTAAACAGCTTGTTGTAGATGTTAGTTTCTGTCTTTGGCATAATAAATTCCGTTTTGAATGTTTAATTGTTTTTTAAGTAACTTGTTTTCGTGTTGTAGTTCTTTGACCTTGCCAAAAAGTTCTACTTTGTTTAAATGTTCCATATTGTAAATATACAAATTATTTTTTAATAAAAAAGGGGCAGCTATAAACCACCCCTTGAAACATAAAACAATAAAACTAAACCAATTTTTTAAGTTCTTTACTGTAATGATCTATCTTACCTTGCAGTTCGTCATTACTAAACTTAACAATTTTGTTACTCTGTAAATATAACTCATTTGCAAGTTCAATACCTAAATAAATTGAATATTTATACTGTTCACCACTTTTAAACATATTACATCCTACACATTGTGGTAACACATTTCTTAAATCCCACCTCGTGTTGTAGTGCTTTCTTGACATAAAATGCCCTGCTTGTATGTTTTTCCAATGATACTGTCTGTTACAAGTTACACAGGTACACATACCATTTTTATCAGCATTACTTAACCTAACATACTTGCTAAATAAAATATCAAGTTTTTTTACAAGTTTACTACGTGTAGGTTTTTTTGCTTTAGGCATCTAAATGATTAATAAGTAATTTACCTGTAGGTTCATCTATACCTTTTATTTGTTTGTATATATATTTACTATCAGATTTTACTTTGTTTTTTTCTGTTTTAGTAGAATCAGTACCCAAGTTTGTATATTGGTTTGCATCAAGTTCTAACAAGTAGTCAGTACGTTCTTTAATAGATAATGCAAAGTCTTTAGCAATTTTTTCTGCCAAGTTTCTAATAGTTAAATCTTCACTCATAGTATTTATATATATATTGGTTAAATTTATATTCCCACTACCCACCAAATTTACACGCTTTTTTTTTAATAATAAATGTTTTGTTTATAACATTTAATTATTTTCCTTGTCCACGATAAACCTTGCGATAATTTTTACTTGATTTTAGGCTGCTTGTTTTACTTTTAGCGTGTATGCCCTTACGCTTTTTTTTTGGCTTTTTATAATAATTACCTACTATTTGTTTTGCCATTATCTATGCTTATTATTGCCAAATACTTTTTCTACTCCACGACTACCAAAATAACCACCAATAACAATAGTAAGTAAACCTGTTATTTCATCTAATGGGTAACCCAAATACCAACCTGCTACATAACTTGTAGTTAAAAACACTAAAACTAATGGGCGTACATTAGAAGCTAACCAAGTTCCTGATCTGGCATCTGCTACCCATCGTTTTGTAACACCATCCATTTCACTACGTTCTAATCGTAGTTTTTCAAGTGCTACTTGTTTGTCTGCTTCAGACATTTCACTACCACCTATAATAGCTTCTATAACGTTGCCTACAGGTGTATCTTGTGCTATTGCACCTACTACTTTTGGTATTTTTTGCAACAAGAAAGAACCTACTGCTGTGTCTTTAAATTTTTTCTTACCTGACATTTACAATTTCGTTGTATAGTATTTGTGCTAATTTAACTTCGTTAGGGTTATCTATGCAAACATCTTTAGTTAATTCTTTAAACCTTGTCAGGTTTTTTTCCCTTGCACTTGCACAACTCATCATCATTGCAACAAGTAATATTACTATGTACTTCATTTTGTGTGTGTGTTTGTGCAATGTGTATTTCAATCATTGCGTTTGTTAGTTTGTCTATACTTTTGCGTATTTCTTTTAATTCGTTACGCAGACCGTTAGCCTTTACTTTAATTTCACTCATTTATTAATGTGTTTCCTACTGTTGCACTAATACGTCCAGATAACGTTTGGTGATTTTGTTTCGTCTGAATCAACGTGGACGAATCCCTTGCTGATGCCCAATCTATTAAACCCTGCGTCTTGTAAGGCTGTAATAATAATCCATCTTTCACGTGAATTTGTGTAGGCAATATCTGCTGCTTTTCCAACCAAGTGTGCAGATTTAATTGGTTCTTTTCCCAATCTTTTATAGATGGCATCGTTATGTTCTTTTGTTCGGTAACCTGAATTGATTTTAAAGGGAATCCCTGCAATTTCACGTGCCAATTCAAGCTTTTGCAAGAAATTACGATCCATATTAACACCGCTATTAGGCAGGTCAGGGCTGTCAAATTCTTCAATTTTAAAATATTTAAGATTTTCCATCGTGTTCTATTGCGTGTTTAATAAGCAATCTGTCTATAACATCGTCTTGTACTTTTATTAGTAGTTCTTCAAGTTTATCTTTTGCTAATACTAATTGCTCTACCTTCATTTCTAAAGAATCGTTTTTGCGTTGTAATTCTATTAGTTCGTTTGGGTCTTTACCGATAAAAACATAAATAGCTGCACCTATACAAGCCACCAAAGCACCTGTAATAAGTTTAAAAGTATCATTATTTGTTTCGGGTATTTCAACATAAGACAGAAAACCCACCAATAAGATAACGAAAAGAAATACTATTCCGCTTCCTACATACCCCCTTAATTCCCTACGTTCCCTACTATTCATTTTTTTAATGCTTTATATATTGATATACAGGTGAATGTAAGTGTAGAAAACATTACAAGCATCTGTAAGTATTGATTTATTTCACTTACACTAAATGCAAGAGCAAATATATTCGCTGCGTAAAGTCCAAATATTTTTATTCCGTCATCCATTTCATTTATTTAAATGCTATTATTTTAATCTCTGCTATCCCAAGATTGTGTTTCTTCGTTCCATTGTGCCAAAGGATCATCTTCAGGTTTTGCTACAGGAGGTTGCCAATCATCATTTGAATCTAAAGACCACGATGGATAGGGCTGTGGTAAAATAAATTTGTCTTTTGTTGAATCATAGGTATCGCCTATTCCTGCATATTTCTTCCTAAA
>JAAHTH010001259.1_pt1 | contig 22770 bp, 20 predicted proteins | sample 6116091 | NCBI WGS metagenome assembly JAAHTH01 (sample SAMN13939990, study PRJNA603662) | sponge metagenome | isolation source: marine sponge | host: Mycale hentscheli | place: New Zealand | collected 2006 | reverse complement strand
CTATGGTTTAGAAGGTTTAGATAGCTTAGAAGCCAGAGTTTGCGGTAGATACAAGTAGACTAGACAAAGACGTAGCGAGGCGTATTTTAATGCGCCAACCTAAAGAGCGACGACTTCTTTTACTTCAGGAAGAATCTGTTGCAAGCGCTGCTCAATGCCCATCTTCAATGTCGCTGTTGAGCTTGGGCAACCCGCACAAGCACCCTTCATGTAGAGATAGACAATCCCGTCTTCATAACGCTCAAAGACGATGTCTCCTCCGTCCATAGCAACTGCGGGGCGAATATCTTTGTCGATAAACTCGATAATCTTCTGCTCGGCTTCAGAGCCTGTTGCCTTTGGCACCTCGGTAAGGCTTAAATCACTTACAGCCTTTTCCCCCGATTCAATATGCGACTGAATAGCGGCTCGAACTTTCGCGTCGACCTCTTCCCAATCCCCATCTTCCGCTTTAGTGACCGTTATATAATCACGGCCAACCATACAGGACTCTAGTCCAGAGACCCTTAAAACTTTGCCAGCCAGAGGAGAATTAGCCTCCGCCTTTGCTAGATCAGAAAATGAAGCGGATCCACGCTCCAACAAAACCTGCCCATCCACCACATACTTCAAGGCATTCGGGTTAGGTGTAAATTCCAGGCGAATATCAATAGAAGTCATGCTGATCTTACTAGCATGAATTACGCGCCAAACAAACTGTAATAGCGAAGAGCCTGCCCTCAAGCAGGCTTTTCCCTAATTTATGAGCGCATTCAGCTTGTTATGTATCACGTCCCACTGCTAGACTAGAGCCCCGTAGTTAATAGGAGAGCCACATGCGTATTACCCTTTATATTCCTAAAATTTTTTGCATTTCCATTATGAGCATTTGTTTTATCTCTTGTTCCAGCCAAAGAACCCTGCCGACGGGAATACAGGTAGGCCAAAGGTCCACTCTGCTAAATGGACTTGAGGTGCATGATTACAAGCTAAAAAATGGAATGCGACTCATCCTGGTCCCTAACCACGACGCACCGGTATTCTATATTCAAACTTTAGTGCAGACGGGCTCCGTGCAAGAGGCTCTAGACAAGAAACTAAAGCGCACTGGACTAGCCCATTTATTTGAACACATGATGTTCAAAGGAACTCCGAAGTACCCTTCGGGCAAATACGATAAACTCCTGAGCGCTGCCGGGGAAGTGGGGCTAAATGCCACTACCTGGTTTGACCGAACCAATTATTTTGTGAACCTCCCTGCAGAGAAAATAGAGCTGATTCTCAAACTGGAATCAGATCGGTTTGAAAATCTTTATATTGATGAAAAACTTTTCAAGAACGAAATTGGCGCAGTCCTTGGGGAACTTAAGTTGGGTAAGGATCGTCCAGGCACTGTAGCCTACGAAGAGCTCATGCGCCTTATTTTTGGAAATCATCCCTATGGACACCCGGTGATTGGACTCAAAGATGACGTGGCCTCATTTACGGTTGAAGAGGCTATTTATTTCTACAAGAAATATTACTCGCCCAATAACTTCACCATGCTGATTATTGGTGACATTGATGTCGGTCGCACCATTCGCTTAGTTCAGAAATACTACAGTCATATGAGTTCACAAAAAATTGAGCCCGCTGAGCTTCCAGAAATCCCTGGGCAGATTCGTTCGCGGTCGAAAACTATTACTCACCACGCGGCTAAAAACCGAAGCCTACGAGTTGGATTCCAAATTCCACAGTATAACCATGTGGACGCTGTGCCCTTACAATTGTTAGGAACAATTTTAGGTGATGGAGACGGAGCCCTTTTGCAGCGAACAATGGTGGACGCCGGTCTTGCAAGCTCCATCTCCGTATACTCCCTCTCGTTGAAAGAGGCGGGCGTCTTCGCCTTTAATGCAGAAATACGACCTGGGGTTAGTAAGAGTAGTATCGAAGATGCTATCTGGTCTGGAGTCAAAAAAATTGCCTCTGGAAATTTCACTGATCGGGAGTTGAAGCGAGCAAAGAACGCTAATCTCCTCTATAACTATTACCAAATTAACTCCAACAGCGGCATTGCAGGTGCTCTGGTCGAAGGTATTCTAAATTCCGGCGACTATAATCGATTTTTCACAAATTTAGACGAGCTAAAGACAGTGACTCGCCAAGATATTGTTCGAGTCGCAAGCCACTACTTGAAGAAGAAAAAATCCTCTACAATCTACATGACTCCGGAGAAAAAGAATGCTCAGAATGCTCAGAATGCAATCAAATAAAAATTTAAAAATCAGTGTAAGTCTTCTAGCTGCCTGCTTTTGTTTGCTTTCAACCTCGGCGGAAGCAAAGTTAAAATTGGAGAAAGTTGGCTATGGAGCGAGCAAAGGAAACTTTCTATTTGAAAACGACCCTCGTGCATTGGTTAGTTCTGTGCAGTTAGTTTTTCATACTGGAAGTGCGCATGACTTAAGAGGCAAGGAGGGGCTCACAGCTCTAGCTTTTGATTCGATCCTAAGGGGAACTACAGGCAAAAGTCGGGATGCTTTTGCTGCGGCCATTGAAGGTCTTGGTGCCACCATCCAGGCAGGCACTCGATATGATCGCACAGAAGTTTCGCTCTACACAATCAGCGAAAATTTAGAAGCTGCGATTCGCCTACTAGCGGAAGCCATTCTAGAGCCCGCGATTCGACCAGAGGAGTTTAGCCAACTTAAGGGCGAGCACCTCGCAAAACTGAATCAAACCCGATCCCGCACTACCGCACTACTATTCCGAGCCTTTCGCGCGAAAATTTTTAATGGCACAAGCTTAGCGCACAGTCCAGATGGCACCATTCGTTCGGTCGAGAGTATTTCCAGAAGAGATATTCGTCCATTTTTAAGCCGCCACATCAATGCTGACAACGTGGCAGTAGCGGTCAACACAAACGTCAATGAAGCAAAGGTCCGCGCGTGGCTAGAAAAATATTTCCGAAGACTACCTAAAGGCGCGCCTGCACCCACTATTAAAATCAAGGCGGCCCAGAAAAAGGGCCGGCACCTTTTAATTTTCGATCGAAAAAGTACAACTACTATCTCAACTATCGTTGGACATTTTTCATACCCATCAACCTATAATCGGAGTCTAGAGGCTGACATTGGAAATTTTGTCTTAGGCGGCGGCGGAATGGTCTCTCGCCTATTTGATGAGCTTCGAAATAAAAAAGGCTGGACTTACGGTGCGTCCAGCGGCCATTACTTAGATTCGCCTAGGAAGTACGGATCAGTATTCACTTTATACACATTCCCCGCAGCTGAATATTACGAGAAAGCCATACCTAAAGCGGTTGAAATTTACGAGAACTTTGTAAAGAACGGCGTAAGTCGAGATGAGTTTAAACTGGCAAAAAAATCGATGGGAAATTCCTACGCTTTTTCATTTGCCAACGCCTCATCCCGTATGTCGAATCGACTATATGAATTTATCGACGGCTCTCCATTTTTAAGCGTCTCAAAATATCGGGATCGTCTAGCTAAGCTCACTCGCCCGAAACTCAATCGAGTGATCCGAAACAGCTTCGAGGCCAAAAATCTATTTATCGCAGTAGCTGGCGACAAAGATCAGTTGGTTAAACTAAAGGACAAGATTCCAGGTGTTTTGTCCGTGACTATTCTGCAAGATCCAATCGAGAGCCTGTAGCTTTTAACAAGAAATTTAGCCTAGCTCACGTCAGCTAGAAGCTAGGAGTTAAATTGCTTGAGATTAATGGCATTAGTAGCGTGTATTTACCGAATCAATCAGGGGCCCAATCAGAGCACTTGATGGTGGTTTTACACGGCCTTGGAGACAGCCTGGAAGGGTATCGCTTCCTGCCGGAATTTTTTGGGGTGAATAGATTTGACCATCTTTTGCTAAATGCTCCGGACGACTACTATACCGGCTTCTCTTGGTTTGATATTTATGGCGATCCGGCCCCAGGTGTGGCAAGATCTCGTGAGCTGCTTTTTTCTTTGGTTCAGCAATTGGAAAATCAGGGTTATTCACCGGAGAAATTAATTTTTTTCGGATTCTCCCAGGGCTGCTTGATGGTGATCGATTTAGCTTGTCGCTACCCAAAAAGCTTTGCAGGAATTGTTGGCATTAGCGGTTATGTGTGGGAACTTGAAAGCTATCCGGCAGCGTTTTCTCCGGCAGCAAAAAAACAAAATTTCTTTGTTACTCATGGCACCTTGGACCCGGTATTACCCATTGGCCTTACTCGTAAACAGGTGTCTTCACTAAAAAATATGGGCTTAAATATCTGCTGGCAGGAATACCTCAAAGACCACACCATTGACCCAACCCAAGAAAAACAGGATATCGCAAGCTTCCTAGTGGAAACGATAGACGAAATTAGTAGTTAAATGGAAGGGCGTGATTCTCATACTCGATCAATTCATGCGTTGGCGCCGGAGTTGTTAGAGCCCCCGGGTTTGCCAAGTTCGGATTTAGAGTCGCTGGGGCTGAGGCTGGCGCTGAGGGCGCCGGACTACTAGCCACTTTTCGTTCCTGGATTTTCTTTTTTGGAACAGCTGGCAAACAACGTTTATAGGGCCGGTTCAAATAGTTGTCCAATGTCTTGGATGACTTCATTGGTACAACGGAGATAAATATATTGTCATACTCCTCGTCCGTCGTGTCCTTATAGAAATATAGACTGGCTTCCGGAGTGAAATTGGCAGGGGCCAGCACTCGTCGGCAGAGCTTCTCTTTTCGCAGCGTGAAGTGATAAGAAACCAGTAGGACACGCCGGCCATTATGCATCGTCGTCTTTGCTGAGATCTCGATCGGCTCTTCCTTAGAATAGACATGAAATTCAAGGTGCGGGGGCGTCCCCCACTCAATAATGTCTACCCGCGGGTAATACTTACCGTTGTAAATGTGCCCATTAAGTACCGGATATTGCTCACTCTCCGAAGCTAACGGAAAAGCACAAAAAGCGACTAAAGAAAACAGGATAAATCGGCGGCTAATGGGCAACATACCAATCCCTCTAAAACTTATCGGGGACAGAAATCCTACCCTTAAGCGTAATCTCTACGGAGACGGTGTTCTTGACCTTTCCTAATGAATCGGCATATTATTGGGAGTAACAGAAAAGCAGGTCCAATGAGAAAATTTATTTCCCTTCAGGCTCTATTTTTGACTTTTGTGATAACGATCGCGTTTAGCGGTACCCACGCTGAGGCCAAGAAAAAAGACGATAACTCTTTCTTTCAGCTAGATGGGCTGACTTGTGAAAAAATTATTCCGCTTATGCACGCCTTTTCTCGGGCCCACATCAAGGACCAAAAATTTGATAAAGACCTCGTCAGCCGCATTGCGGATCAATTTGTAAAGCGCCTAGACCCCTCTAAGAATTTACTGTTTCAATCAGATGTAGACGAAATGAAGAAGGTGGTCCGTGAGTTTTTACAATCGCGCAATGACTCGGATTGTAGCGGCCTAAAAGAGACACCTAAAATCCTTACAAAGCGCTCGGAAGAGCAATTAGCGTATGCTCGATCCGTCCTTACCCCCAAATACACGTTTAAAGAAGACATTGAAATCGTGATGGATACAAAAAAGCGAAAGCGTGCACGAAATAAAAAAGAGAACCAAGGTCGGCAATTGAAGCTGATTCACTTTCAGGTTTCAAACTATATGCTCAACGATATGAAGCTGAAAAAAGCCCGTAACAAACTCGTCCATCGATACGAGCTAAACTTAAAACGAGTGAACGAATTTACGACAGCGGATCTATACGATTCGCTTATCAATGCATTTGCTTCAGCTCTCGATCCGCATTCGAGTTATCTCAGTAAGGAAGTCTTGGAGGACTTTCAGATTGCTATGAGCCTTAGCCTAGAGGGGATCGGAGCCTCCTTAACTTCGGAAGATGGTTACACTGTTATTCAAGAGCTTATTAAAGGTGGTGCTGCTGCAAAGTCTGAGTCGCTTGAGCCAAAGGACAAAATTTTAGCTGTAGGTCAAAACAAAAAAGGTAGCATGACAGATGTTGTGGATATGGATTTACGTGATGTAGTGAAATTAATTCGCGGAAAATCTGGTTCTTATGTGCGCCTGAATATCTTGCGCCAGGGTAAACACGCAAAAACGTTTACAATCACTTTGAAGCGCTCAAAGGTGGTGCTCGAAGATGAGGCAGTCCAACTTACATTCAAAAAAATTAATGTTGGTAAGAAGGAGTTGAAACTTGCTCACCTTACACTACCTTCGTTTTATGGAGACGCAGACCTGAGGCGTTCTTGTTCGAAAGATGTCGCTCGTGCCTTAGAGAAAGTAAATGCGGAAAAAGCAGACGGCCTTGTGCTGGATTTTGCGCGTAATGGTGGCGGACGGCTAGAAGAAGCCGTTCGCATCGCTGACTTCTTCGTTGGTCGCGGAAAAATTGTGGCTACAAAGAACTCCCGCAAGCAGGTATCTAAATTACCGTCGATTGCGGAGGAAGACGGGCGTGTCCAATACCGTGGGCCGCTTGTTGTCTTGACTTCTCGGTTGAGTGCTTCGGCCTCTGAGATTGTTGCTGGAGCACTGAAAGATTATAAACGCGCACTGATCGTAGGTACGGACCACACATACGGGAAAGGATCCGTTCAGGCCGTGCTACCTCTCCCAAGCGTAGCTGGCGCGATTAAAGTAACGACAGGGCTGTTTTTCCTTCCTGGTGGAAAGTCCACACAACACTCTGGAGTTTTGGCGGATATTGAGTTGCCGAGCATTTTAACGGGCGACGATATTGGCGAGCAATACCTAGATAACTCCCTTAAGCCAGACGCTATTGCGAAGTTTATTTCACAGACCGCCAACCCCATGATCAAGGGAAAGTCGGCCTATCAACCGATTACAAAGACAGAGATTGAAGAACTAGCTCGTGCTAGCAAAGAGCGTGTAGTAGAGAATAAAGGCTTTATTGAAATTGGGGAGGAGTTGAAAGAACTCAAAGAGAATAAAGGCATTGTGAGGCTTGCTGAAGTTCGAAAGAAGAGCGCAGAGGACAAAAAGAAGAATGGTGGCAAAGAAAAGACCGCCAAAGAACGCCGGGAAGAGCGAGATGCTCCACAGATTTCCGAAGCTATGAATGTACTGGCTGATTTGATTGCTCTTCGCCGAGGTTGGGCGCGCAGTCCGATTGCAGTGCTGGACTGACCACGGGCCTGGAAAGCTTCTAGAGCCGCAGGCGCTTTCCCTTCCAAATCATATAGGAAGCAATTACCCAAGCTGCTAGTGCCAGTGCCGCGGCTATCGCCAAACTCAACCTAATAGGGATATCGCCTTCCCCAAGTACAGACTGACGAAAGCCATCCATCATATAAAAAATTGGGTTAAAGCGTGAGATCGTTTGCCATGCCGACGGCAACATCGATATCGGATAAAACATTCCGCCCAAATAAATCAACGGCACAATCAAGAAATTTGTATACATTGCTAATGCATCAAATGTGTTTGAAAGAATCGCTGCAATTAAGCCAAATTGAGCGAAGAGAAAACTAGTTAAAAAAATGAACATAAATGACATCACAGGATTTGCCCAGGGCAAGTCAGTAAAAAGCATGGAAATTAGCCATATAACGACCCCAACGGTAATTCCACGCAGCATTGCAGCTAAAGTAAAAGCTAAAGAAAAACGAAACGCTCCAATTGGCGTTACCAGTAACTCAACAACAGATCCCAAATACCGATAGAAAAAAAGTGATGATGAAGTATTAGCAAAGGCATTTGTCACTACACCCATTAAAATCAAACCGGGAACAACAAATTGAATGTAAGAAAAGCCCTCCAAGATAGATAATTGCCCACCTAAATGTACACCAAAAACAAATAAATATAGGGATGCAGTTACTATAGGGGTTATGACTGTTTGGGTTGCAATAGAAGTAAAGCGCAACACTTCCCGCTTAAGCAAAGAGTAAAACGGAAGCCAGGGGAAAAAGATATCATTTGGTTTATAGTTCACTAGTTAGGCTTCCTTCTTCTGTAAACCGAATAAAGACTTCTTCTAAGGAGGGCTTTTCTGTTTCAATATCAGAAACGACCAACCCAGAATTAGAGATGCCATCAAGAACTGTCGAAGCCGAGCAGTCCAAATCTAAGCAAAACTCTAATCCGTGATTTCCATAAATTTTCTTAGGGGTAAATCCTGTAAGAGCCGCTGGAATATCACTTATCTTATCTGCAACGCGAATGCGCAGTTTTTTCTGTTCGAACGTTTGCAATAAATCTTCTTTCTTTTCGCAGGCAACAATTTTTCCTTTGTTCATGATAGCAATTCGCCCGCACACCTCTTCTGCCTCTTGTAAGTAATGCGTCGTCAATAAAATTGTCGTTCCCTCTCGATTCACGTCCTGTACGAAATCCCAAAGGGTACGACGCAACTCCACATCCACACCAGCCGTCGGCTCATCTAAAATCAGCAGTTTTGGTCTATGGATTAAAGCTTTAGCCACCATATACCGGCGCTTCATTCCACCAGAGAGTTGATTTGTTTTCTTATGAATGTGGGGACCCAAGGCCAAGCGATCAATTAAGAGATTCGCCCACTTTTCATCATAGGGGACACCATAATATCCAGAGTGTAGGCGCAAAGCTTGGGCGATGGAAAAAAATACATCTAAGGTTACTTCTTGGTGCATAACCCCGGTCATACGACGGGTGTCCATATAGTCGTCAACGACGTCCTTGCCAAAAACACGGATTGATCCAGAACCAATATGACTCACTCCGCCAATCATATTAATGGTCGTGCTCTTTCCCGCCCCATTTGGACCGAGCAACCCAAAAATCTCACCCGGCTCAATATCGAAATTGATTCCTTTGACAACTTCGACGCCATCAAAGCTCTTGTGTGCACCATTGATTTCTAACGCTTTTGACATAGACTGGCACAATACCGAAAAGAAATTTCGTGGTAAAGCAGGAATGCGGAGATGACCCATTAATGAAGGTACTAATAATTGCAGACACCCTAACGGACTTAAACCCTTCCAGCGATACGGGGCTATCATTGGCAAGAGAGGCCATTCGGCGAGGCTACGATTTGTACTGGTCGACGCCAGAGGAAATTATTGTCGAAGCAAAAACGGTTGTAATTTTCGCTACAAAGGTATCGGAATGCCCGGAAGAATCTTTGCCCACACGAACTGAAGATAATATCCGATTAGTAATATCCGACCTAGATAGTCTTTGGATTCGCAAAGACCCGCCCTTTGACTCTAGCTATTTGAGCATGTGTTGGAAGTTACGCTTATTGCATGAGGAATTACAAATCCTAAATCCCATTGAGACGCTTTTAAGCTTTCACGAAAAAATGATTCCGATCTTTGCTGCGAAGGCAGGGGCGTTTCCTGCAGAATTTGTTCTGGATTCCTATATCGGAAAATGTAAAGAGCTAGCAAAGTTGCCAAGCGTTCAAGAAAAGCTTGGCAGACCCTACATTATTAAACCTTGGCTCGGCCATGGCGGCGAAGGCATTCGGACGATGGAAAAAAATCTGAGCAGTACCAAAGACGCAGACGATATCATCGCACAAAAACTCATTCAAGACATTGCCGAAGTCGGCGACCGTCGAGTTTTATTTATCGATGGTGAATATGTAGGAGATTTCGTACGATTTCCAAAGAAGGGATCCATTATTGCAAACCTTGCACAAGGCGGAACTGCAGAGATCAGAGAGCCAGACTCTGAGTTGCGCTCATTGTTTGATAAATTAGGTTCCTATTTGAAATCACAAAGCATCTTCCTTGCTGGAGCTGACTTTATCGGAAATTACTTAACGGAGGTAAACATCACAGCCCCGACTGGATTTGAAACCGTTCGTAAACTTACGGGAAAAAATTTAGCCGAAATTTATGTATCTAAAGCAGAGGTACTTTCCTTGGCCTAGGTGTTTGGTTGAGGATCATTCTTTCAGGAATTTGTCCTGGCCCAGGCACTGAATTTTTCTCCACGTTCAATAAACGAACTAAACTCGTCTAAGGAAGTTCCGCCCGGACTCAAAAGAACCAGGTCTCCTTTTGAGCTAATTGATTTTATCTTCCTCATCAATTCTTTTAGCGTTGGAAATTGTTCACATTCAATTCCCAGCTTTTTCAGTCCCAGTCTTCCCATAATCATTTCTCTAGCCTCGCCAAAAACGATAATTTTTTTTATTCGCGGAATTACTGGAGTGAGATTTTCCCAAGGAAGCCTCTTATCCCTACCTCCCAACAGTAAAACGATTGATCGAGAGCAAGAATCCAAAGAAGTCACTGCCGTTTCAATCGATTCTATATTGGTTGCCTTGCTATCATTTACATACAGCCTTTCAGAAAATTCTCCCACTCGTTCCAAACGATGAGGTAAACCGGAGAAATTGATTAGACCTGACTCATACCCCTTAATGCCTAGCTGGTCTAAGACCTGGGCTACAAATGATAAATTCTGATGGTTGTGCTTCCCAAGTATTTTTGCAGACTGAAATTTTGCTTCTTTTTCCGGTGAAATTACATGATAGTCACTGGAGTCCGCGTGGGAGGCAGCAAACTTTAATAACGTAGTGGAGGCGGCATTAATTATTAATGGACTCTCGGTGCGTTCAGAAATCGACCACTTTGTTTCATAATAATGTTCTAGAGTTTCATATCGCTCCATATGATTGGGTGTGAGAGCTGAGATTAGAGCCAGATCTAGATTCAAGGCAAAGGCATTCTCCAGCTGGAAACTGGAAAGTTCTAAAATTATAAATTCTGCTCGTTCTCGATTACCATCTACTACTTCAAGGGCGTAGTCAGCCAGTGGAGTTCCAAAATTACCGCCTAAAAAGCAGCTATGTCCGGCAGCACGAATTCCAGAATCCAAAAGAGCACAAATAGTGGACTTTCCCATTGATCCAGTGACACCAATTATTTTTTCCGAATCGAAATACTTTGCTGCAAGGGAAATTTCGCTTTCAATCTTTCCGCCAGCACGAACAAAAGCTTGAATCCAATTTAGACTTAACGGTACCCCAGGAGAAACAACAAGGATGTCCGGTTTCTCTGAGTTCATCATTAGCTCTGCGTTGGAATAATCAGCTTTTTTATTCTCATCGAAGCTAACAATATGCTTTGCTCCTAATTTTTGGAGCAGGGAAATGGCTGAATCTCCGCTCTTTCCGAGGCCAATAATTGCGAATTTTCCTTCTGATTTCCCCTCTAATTTCAGTAGGTTTTTGCTTTTCATAGTCTTTTATTTTTCATGGTCTTTTGCTTTTCACGGGCTAAGGTTACAATATACATATGTATCGAGGCTTGCAAATAGCTAACTTTAAGAAGCTGACGGGAATCAGGGAGTTGGTTAAAATTAGAATTTTGCTTGAAATAGAAGCAGTCGTCTGTGTCGCTTTGTTTCTGATGGCTCCTGGTGCGGAGGCCTTTTTTAATCTTGACTCAAAAGATGAAGGGTCGGCAATATGCCGACTTGTGGGGAAAGTCACGTCATCTGTCCGCTCTTCCAGAGGTAAAGCTAAAGGGTTCAAGGGAGTCTCCGATAAAATTAAGATACAATTTGATGCGGACAACTCAAAGAAGTGTGAGCGTATGATTCGCTCCTATTGTCGCGAAAATATCCTAAAATTGAGAGACAAGCCCAATGGGCTAAATGGGGTTTTCATCCCGGCCTATAGTCGTGAGAACGATACGCGAGAAAAGAGCGCTAAAGGTGAGCCAATTCCGTCGCATAAATACGAAGTCACTGAGTCCTGCCAGATTATCGTTCAGTAAATCCTACTGGTTGTCGAAGCATTGGATCACCTAAGCACTTCCGTTTTAAAGACGTTTTTTAGGTGACGGATCTTTCCTAGAGCAACCTCATCCTCTAGGCTTCGATCTCCAAGCAGTTCCTTAATCTTCGGCAAATCTGCGCGCAGAAATGGGTTGCAGGCAATCTCATCTTTCATCAGAGAAGGAACCGTTGGCTCGCCACGTGCGCGCTTTTGCTTTGCTTGTGCAACAAAATCCTGCAACGCTTTATTGTCTTTCTCAAATTGCATCGCAAACTCAGCATTCTCAAGCGTATATTCGTGTGCGCAAAAAATTCTTGTTTCTTCCGGCAATGAACGTAGAGTTTTTAAGCTGTTCCACATCTGATCCGGAGTTCCTTCAAAAAGAAATCCGCTTCCCAAAGAAAAAATAACGTCTCCGCAAAACAGTGCATGAGATTTGGCAAAATAATAAGCAATATGGCCGAGAGTGTGGCCTGGAACAAAAAATATTTTTGCCGCGGATTCACCTAATAGAAAAGTATCACCATCCTTAAGTTCTTTAGACATACCTGGGATACGATGTGAATCATAGCTAGGGCCGACAATTTCACAATCATATTTGCGTACTAAGCCGTTATCACCACCGATATGATCACGATGATGGTGCGTATGAAGAATATAGTCTAAATCAAAATCTAGCTCTTCAAGCTTTTGAACAATAGGGGCTGCTTCCGATGGGTCAACTACTGCCGTAATGCGAGAACGCTCATCATGCAGAATGTAGTTGTAATTATCTTTCAGCGCTTGAATTTGATAAATTTTCATCATCAGCCCTTATGATGCCGTCTTTGAATTTGCTGCGCTCTGGCTTTCGCTTGCTCAAAAATTTTAGAGGAAACCTTAGAATTCTTTTTTCGTGGTTGTTGGGCAGCCATTTTAGTCATTTGATTTACTCTTTCCTGACTGGGGGGGTGAGTGCTCATCGCATCAGTAAACGTAGCAAAGATGTTTCCACCCTTGGCTTTGCGTTGCTTCTCCATCGATAGAAGCTTTGAGTAGAAAGCACCAACGTGATCTTTTGAATAGCCGGCTGCAACGGAAGTGCGGAAACCAATCCGATCCGCTTCCATCTCATCCTCGCGAGAGTTCGCCATAAAAGCAAATTTCTGAATCAGAAGGCCGCCACCAGCTCCTGCAGCTGCGCCATAGGCTGCCGCTTTGGCTAAACATTTTTTATCCTTTGGAGGGCAGGTAAATTTTCCTACCCCAAATCCAAGCAATCCGCCAAGGAGCCCTCCACCGGCGGCATATTTCCAGCTCTTACTCTGCTCTTTTTTAGCAATATACATTCGCTCTGCTGTGTGCCTTGCCTTGACATGCCCCACCTCATGGCCAAGCACACCAAGCAATTCGGCTTCTGTGTCCGCCATTGCGATGAGAGGTGCAGTGACCATAATCGTTCCCGCCGGAAGTGCGAAGGCATTGACGTAGCCAACGTCTACAACTGTAAAAGAATAGTTATAAGGATTGCCTGCAAGACGGTTGGCCCGGATCAGTCGATTCCCTAAGCCAGCGATATAAGTTTGCAACTGAGGGTCTTGAACGGGAGGGTATTCTTTTTGCATTTTCGGTAGGACTTCTCGGGTGAGCTTTTTCTCTTCATTAACCGTCAGTGCGGCTGCCTGTCCCGTATTATCGCCTTCTCTTCCACGGTGTCTAGGTGCTGAAGCACAAGCGGCCATCAATAGAGGTAGGGAAGCTAGGAATGCCCTTCGGCCAACAGAGGTGGAGTTTAACTTCTTTAGAATCGTTTCCAGTTCTTCCAGTGGATTTTTTCCTTCTAATGATTTTTTTTCGACATGCACCGCACACCCTCCTCGACGTGCGTCCTATAACCTTCTCGGCACGTCCGCGCCATCATTTTGCATTTTGCCATAGCTGCAAGCGCTTCGCAATTTCACGATTTCATGTTAGGAATTAGCATTATGAACAACGACAATCGTACCAAAAATCAGGACGGAATCTGGGAAGTTTCTGTACAAGAGACAAATGAAAACAAAAATACTGTCGAGTTGATCGATGTCCGCCAGGAGGCAGAGTTTTACGGCGAGTTGGGGCACATTGCTGAAGCTCGACTGTCAACATTGCAAACGGATTTTCTGACTGAGGTGGGCAGTCTCGACCCGGAGAAGGCTTATATCTTTCTCTGCCGTAGCGGTATGCGATCTTCTCGTGCAGCTCTGATGGCTAAAGAGGTCGGCATTGAAAAAGTCTATAATATGGTAGGCGGCATGATTGCTTGGAATGAAGCGGGCTTACCTACTGTTAAAGATTGATTACCTATTAGCTAAGCTAAGCTTGGCTCCTGCTAAAGGCTGAGAGGCTTTGCTCTCTTCAGTTGTAATTTAAACTCTGTCAATTCCTTAGTTGGGGCTTGGCAAATATGGTTCTGGCAGACATAGGCTGCGTCCTCTCCATCTAACTTCTTTTTCGCCCATAATAATGGGATCGAATTTGTGTCCAACATTTCTGCTCCGGCGCCAGCAGCAGTTACTTGATTTGGCAAATAAGTCCTCTGCGCGTACTTTACAAAGTCGTTTTCCTTCTCATCCGAAATGATAGCAACTTCCTTAGTTTCGGCTAAGTAGAAGTCTAAAGCCTGCATTGTCTGTGCAAAATTGCTTGGAAATTTTTGGTATCGCTTCGATAAGAATTCTAAAAGCGTTTTGCCCTTATTCTTATATTTTTCGTTCAGAGTAAGAGAATAAAGGCGTTGTAAGTTCATAGCAGAAATTGAGTTCCCTGCTGGAATTGCTCCATCGTTTATATCTTTTTTACGATAAATGAGTGTTGTGTCTTCCGCCGGGCTCGTGAAATACCCTCCTTCAGACTCATCCCATAGCAGCTCGTCCTGTTTGCTTTGTAAAGATCTCGCCCAGTCTAGCCATGCTTTGTTGTATGTTAACTCATAGAGATCAATCAATCCCTGTATGAGGAAAGCATAGTCGTTTATGATAGCGGCAATCCTTGCATCTCCGGCTCGATAGCGACGTTTTAGCTTCTTGCCATCCCATAACTCTTTTTGAATAAAACTAGCTGCACCTTCGGCTAGTTCCCTATATTTCGAATTTTGAAAAGCTTGGCCAGCTTTAGCAAACGCAGAAATTGTTAGCCCATTCCAAGCAGTTAGGATTTTGTCATCCTTGTGCGGCGGAGTCCGTTTTAAACGTGCTGCAAGCAGCTTTTCACGAATACCAAGGATGCCACGAGCATCGCGAACATCTTCTTTTACTCCTAGGGCGCTTCGTTTCTCCCAGTCTTTACAGTTTTCTATATTCAGGATATTCGTTTGGTTTTCAAAATTCCCACCGCCGCTAACTCCATAAACTTCACTCACTGTTGCTAGTTCGTCTGCAGTTAGAATCTTCGCCAATTCTGATTTTTTCCAAACATAGAATTCTCCTTCACGGTCAACTTCGCCCGCATCCTGAGCAGAATAAAATCCTCCCATGTCAGAGCGCATTTCTCGCTCCATATAAGTTAGGGTTTCTTCAACGATGAGTCGGTATAATTCTTTGCCGGTAATTTGCCATCCCTCGGTATAGGCTACCGCTAGAAGAGCATTATCATAGAGCATTTTTTCAAAGTGAGGAACAAGCCAATCCGCATCTGTGGAATAGCGGTGGAACCCCCCACCGATCTGATCATAAAGGCCGCCACAAGCCATCTTATCCAAAGTAAGCGTAGCCATTGCAAGAGCTTTGGCGTTATCTGAACGATGATACATGCGAAACAATAGGCGAATCGCCATGCTTGGAGGAAATTTAGGGGCCTCACCAAAACCACCTTCTATTGAATCGAAACGTTGTTTGAATTCCTTGAAAGTCTGTTGCAAGATAGACTCCTGCAACACTACCGGGTCATCGCTCTGTAACATCGTCTCAAAATGAGCGAGCACTTGTTCACCGGAGCTTTCAATTTCATCACGCTTCTCTTTCCATGCGTTAGCAAATTGATTCAATAAGAACACGAACTGTTTTCGAGGAAAATATGTACCTCCGTAAAATGGTTTCCCATCGGGGGTTAGGAAGACTGACATTGGCCAACCTCCTTGGCCAGTCATTGCAAGAACTGCATCCATATAAATTTCATCAACGTCTGGTCTTTCTTCCCGGTCTACTTTAATACTAATGAAATAATTATTTAAGACTTCGGCAACCTCTGCCTGCTCAAACGAATCCTTTTCCATTACATGGCACCAGTAGCAAGTTGAATATCCGACAGACAAAAAAATTGGTTTGTCTTCGGCTCGCGCAACCTTAAAAGCGTCTTCCCCCCAAGGGTACCAATGAACAGGGTTATCTTTATGTTGTAAAAGATAAGGGCTTTTTTCATTTCCTAACTGATTCATCTTACTATTCCCTAAAAATCCCTGCCACTGCGCTGAATACTGTGGTGCTATGAAATAAGCAATCCCGAAAAGTAATGAGATTGCTAGAAAAAGCCTCCTCGTAGTCACTTGGCCAAAAAAAATCTTTGTTCTCACTAATATTTGTTCTCACTAATACTTTACAGAGCAGCCATAAGGCTTGGTGCTAGCAGGAGAAAAAGAGTCCTTTGCACTCGCTGGTGAAATCGCCCAATCTAGGGCCATGGTGACATAGTTCGTAGCCCCCGGAATATCTTCTGGATCTGCGCTAGGCTTATTGTCAATCGCTCCCTGATAAACGAGCATTCCTTTTGGGTTAATGACGAACATATGAGGAGTCGTCTTTGCATCATACATTTTGCCGACCTTCCCAAATTTGTCGATAAGAATTGCAGTAGACTTTGCTCCTTTATCTTTTCTGTCTGCATTGGCTTTCGCTGGAGTGGAATACCCCTGCTTTCCTTCAGCGGAAGAAATGATGGATAACCAAACCACCTCTTTTCCTGTATATTTTTTTTGTAATTTCTGCATATTTTTATGTCGCTCATTGTAGTGCTTTTTCACAAACGGGCAACCGTGGTTTAACCACTCAAGAATCACGACTTTTCCTCTTTGGTCACTCAATTTATAGGTTTTGCCGTCACTGCTGGGCAAAGAAAAGTTAGGTGCGGCCTTTCCAGTCTGTATAGCAAAAGCGGGCGCCGATAAAATAATAGGAAAAATGGCTACAAAAATGATACGAAAAATCATAGTTACCCCTTTATTATATTAGAGGAGGATTCTAACGTAGGTTTCTGAAACATGGGTAGTGAAATGTGGCAATTTTCAATTTTTTCTAATTCTAATAATAAATCTCTCCTTTTAATTTTCTGCCTGGTTCTTATGCCAGAGATTGGCGTTTCTGCTGAGAAACCCACTGGTAAGCGCCTTGACCGGATCGCGCTCGGGTCTTGCGCTCACCAAGAAAAGCCCCAACCGTTTTGGGGTGAAATTAGCGAACTTAACCCCGATTTATTCCTCTTCTTGGGCGACAATTTGTATAGTGACACTCACGACATGATGGAGCATGAAAGGAACTATAAGAAGCTCTTCTCGGTACCAGGTTTTCGTGATTTCGTGAAAGACGTGCCAGTTTTAGCAATTTGGGATGATCATGACTACGGCTGGAATGACTCAGGTGCGGACTACCCTAAAAAAAAGGAGTCTCTGAAAATTTTTCGCAAATACTTTCGTCAAAATTCCAAGCTCTTTCCTCCAAAGTCAGACGACGGGATTTTTCGATCCGTAATGATTGGCCCACCAGACTACCGAGTTCAGGTAGTTTTGCTAGACACTCGTTACTTTCGTAGCAAGCCATTGAAGTCGAAGAGGAAATTAAAAGTTGGACGATATATTCCAAATTACAAAAAGGGCACAACCGTCCTCGGAGAAAAGCAGTGGTTGTGGCTGGAGAAGGAGCTCAAAAAGCCGGCAAAGCTTCGAATCATAGCATCCGGCTACCAGGTACTTTCCACCAGTCATCATTGGGAATCCTGGAATAATTTTCCGCGGGAGCGAGAGCGGCTTATCAACCTAGTAAAAGGCCATCCTGGTATAATTTTTGTTAGTGGAGATCGTCACCAATCTAGATTTTATCGATTGAAGAATGATGCGCGTTTCATCTATGAAATTACTTCCAGTAGTTTGACCAATAAGATCTCAAATCCGAAACGAGATGAAGCGCAAGATCCTCTCGCAATGATTCCGGCCGTATTCGACTTAAATTTTTCGTCTGTGGATATTGACTGGAACAATCAGTTTTTGGTCTTTTCGATTTACTCTACACAAGGTGCATTACTCAACCGTGTGCGCATACCTTTCTTCAACTTGGGAATTTAGGCGAGAGTTCAAAACTTATGAAAATTTTTGGATTCACCTTACTACGCAATGGGATCAAATATGACTTTCCCTTTCAGGAGAGCTTGCGAAGTCTTGCTCCGGCTGTTGAGAAGATATACATTGCTCTAGCTACTAGTGACGACGGCACTGAAGCCGCTGTCGAGAAATTACCAAAGCTGGAAATTATCTCGACTGAGTGGAGTGATACTAAAAAAGGTGAGGGCGGGCTTATCCTTTCGGAACAAACGAACATCGCTCTTGACGAAATTCGCAAACACCATAGGTCACAAGATACGTGGGCGATCTATTTACAAGCGGATGAAGTGCTTTTGGAAAACGAATACGAAAATTTAAAGCGAGATATTATTGCGGCGGACAAAAATGGCTGCGATGCAATCTCTATGCGCTACATTCACTTTTGGCAAAGACCAGATCAATTCGCCTTTCGCAAGCGTTGGTACCCTCAGGAAATACGAGTAGTTCGGGTAAACACAAAAATTGAAAGTTGGGGGGATGCTCAGAGCTTTCGTAATTGCGAAAAAATTTTTGAAAGTAATGTGCCCGTCTACCATTATGGTCATGTCCGTGAGCCTGATGCGTACAAAAAAAAAATGTTAGATGTTATGGATTGGTGGCATAAGGCAGATGAGATTCCGCGTCTTCGTAAAAGAAATAAACGCCGTGAGCTACGGGAAAAAACTCTTCCCTATTTGGGGCCGCATCCAGCAATAATGCATAAACGGGTGAATAATTTTTTTCAAATGTACGGCCATTCCGTTAAAGTTTTTGAGAGGAAAAATACGGAAGTTTTCATTACTGGGGACACTGAAGGGTTGTCTGAGCGCTTTATTTCTGGGATTTGTGCAAACTCTATTCAAGTGGCTCCGTCCATCCTGGGGGTGCCACCGCATAAATGGAACCAAACAGTTTCTGCCGACGGAGGAATATTGAATCGTTTGCTAGCAAAAAATTCAGTCCCTCAAAAAATGCAATCGGAGCGAGCACTACCTTGGACAAAGGAATTCTATGTTGCGACTCAATTATGGAGCAAGGGAATAGGGACTGAGTTTGTTTCCTAGATAAATCAAGCTGCCATTATTTGATGATACAAGATAGTGCTAACTTTTTCAGTTCATCCAACCAAGAGGGAGTTGCCTAGGCTCTGACCCACAACTTTTGGGTGTATCTCAAAGTAATAGCTACGCTTTTAGCAACAAATTTTTCTATAAAACGTATGGCCTGAGAATCTTTTTCTTCATTTTCTTAACTTTCCTCGGTTACGATGGCGGCCGATGATGATAGAAGAGACAGGAATTATTTTGCGCGCCAAGCCACATAATGAGCGCGATAAGCTGATCCATATTCTCACTGAGCGCCACGGAAAAATTGCTGGAATTGCTAAAGGTGCTGTTCACTCCCGTCGTTTTGGCGGTGCCTTTGATCTATTCAATTGCATTCAATTTCGTTACGTAGACAAACCCGGTAGGGATTTAGTTCGAATCGATGAGGCTAATATTAAGCGTGACTTCTCAGGCTTGTGCCAGAATCTAGAGCGAATTTCTGCGGCAGGTTATTTTACAGACCTCTGCTATCGCCTGAGTGAAGAGCGAATGCCCTCGAGAGAGTTGTTTATCTTGATGGCGCACTATTTATATTTGCTGGAGTCAACGGAAGTTAGCATGGAAATCGTGTGTTCCTTTGAAGTGAAGCTGCTCGACCGCCTTGGCTATGCTTCAGTCATACATCAATGTGTCGCCTGTGGAAATTCTCTGGCAAATGATTTACGAAATACAAATTTACACGACTTTGCCATTTCAATCGACCAAGGTGGTATAATTTGCAGCAACTGCTATCCACCTGCCACTGCGAAACGCTTAGACCGAAATACTGTTTTATGGCTTAATGTTGTGCGAACCACGCCGGTGCAACAGATCTCTTCTCTATCTTTTGCTTTTCCTACACTACTGCGCGGAGCAGACTTTCTAAAAGAGTTTATTCGCTATCATTGCCCAGGGCTAGAGTTTTACGGATTTCAATCCCACGATTTACTAGAGTCACTACTACGGGAAAAAACGCAATGAATTATGAGAATCAAAATTTAGAAAAACTCACGGGAATCATCGAAAGAATTACCTACCATAACGAACAGAACGGCTGGTCAGTTTTAAAAGTCTCTTCATTTAAGGAACCACATCGCTTGGCTACTGTATTGATTCATCAAGCTAAAGTTTATGCCGGGGCGACGATGGAGTTTTGGGGCTCTTGGACTCATCATTCAAAACATGGCGAACAATTTAAGGCAAACCGCTCGATTGAAAAAAAACCAGCTTCGGCGGCGGCCTTGGAAAAATACCTCGGCTCTGGGCTTATTGCAGGAGTTGGGCCAGCGACAGCAAAAAAAATTGTCCGTCATTTTAAGGGGCAAACGCTAGAAATTTTTGAAAACTCAATCGACGAGCTTACTGACGTTCCAGGAATTGCCTTTAGGAAGCTGGAAAAAATTAAATTTTCATGGAATGAGCATCGTTCCATTCGGGACGTGATGATCTTTCTGCAAGCTCATGGGGTTAGCACTCTGTTTGCTACAAAAATTTATAAAGCCTATGGCGATCAATCAATTTCAAAGGTCTCTGATAACCCGTACCGGTTGGCGCATGATATTTATGGTATTGGATTTTTCTCCGCCGATAGAATTGCTCTTTCCATCGGTTTTTCAAGAAGAGGATCCCCACGAATTGAGGCAGGAATAAAACATGTCCTTTCAGCAAGTCGTGATGAAGGGCATTGCTTCCTTACTCAGGATCAGATCATCGCTAAAACCTTGGACCTTCTAGATGAAGAAATGGAACCAGATATTTTGATCGAAGTTCTAAATAACCTATTATCTAGCAATCAGGTTCGAGTAAGAAAACTTGAAATTAAGGAGTCTGAGTCTAAAAAATCGGAATTTAAAAAACCTGAAATCAAGGACTGCTTTTATTCAAAGAGCCTCTATTATGATGAAGAAGCTGTTGCTGAGTTTGTAAAAACATTTTTAAGTAAAAATATTTCTCCTGACAAGGATCGTGTGCAAGCATGGGTATCCCATTACTGTCAGGCCAAAAAAATAGAATTAAGTAAAGAACAAAACGAAGCCGTTTGCAAAATCCCTTCAAAGCCCTTTGCTATTCTGACTGGCGGGCCAGGGTGTGGGAAAACAACATGCACCGAAGTCCTTGTAAAACTCTTAAAAGCCATGAGTCTAAAAGTTACACTAGCCGCTCCAACTGGGCGGGCTGCCCAAAGAATGAGTGAGGTTATTGGGCTTGAAGCAAAAACTATTCATCGTCTTTTAGAATGGGCCCCGGGCACGGGTGGTTTTAAGTTCAATGAAGAAAACCCGATTGAAACTGATTTTTTGATTCTTGATGAAGTCTCTATGCTTGATATCTCTTTAGCTGCAAGCCTTCTCAAAGCAATCCCAAGTCATGCGCAGATATTATTTATCGGAGATCCGGATCAGCTTCCGGCCGTGGGTGCTGGAAACGTCCTATCGGATCTGCTGAATACAGAGAAAATTCCTCGTTTTAGATTGACTAAAGTGTTTAGGCAGGCCCAAGCTTCTTCCATTATTCGCTTTGCCCACGAAATCAATGTTGGAAAGCTTCCGAAAATAACTTCTCCTATTCAACGGCCGAATGCTTTTTCTGAAGGAGTTGATTGCTTATTTATTGATGCCGATGAAGCAACAGTTGAACAGATGAAATTCATTAAAAAAGTCCATTATACTGTATCTAACCTTCAAGAGGATGCAGAGGGAAGCCTACTAAAACTCAAAGAAGAGTGGATTGGAAAACTTCAAAAAACAGCTGAAGGGTTTGAACTCGATGAGAATTACAAACCTAGTGACACAAACCTTGAAGAAGTAAAAAGACCTGTGATTTCCATTCCAGAAAAATTTAAGAACGTGGATCTATTAAAACTTTCTAATGCGGAGTCTGAAGTAGATCAATTAATCTCTGTATTAAAAACTATCCACCCATGGTCGTCCATTAAGTACGGCCTAACCGCTGTCGATACTACTATCAGGCTTTATACAAAAACTATTTCTCAATGGATGGGAAAGAGTCCTGAGATTCAAGTGCTAAGCCCACAGGTTCGAGGCTCCATGGGAACTCTAAATCTCAACAAAGCTCTTCAAGAAGCGAACAATCCAGCATCACCAAATAAAAAGCAAATCCAAATTGGAGAAAAGCTTTTACGAGAGGGTGATCGGGTTATCCAGACGAGAAATAACTATAACCTAGGCATTTTTAACGGTGATATTGGAAAAATAATTAACATTGACCTCACCGAGATGACTTGCACAGTGCTCTTTTTTGGCGGAGAAGAAAAGAGAGTCACCTTTAGCAGAGAAGATCTGAGTGAGCTTCAATTGGCCTACGGGATTACCATTCATAAGTCGCAGGGAAGCGAGTTTGAAGTGGTGATTATTCCTGTACTCGGTCAGCATTTTAATATGCTTTTTAGAAGCTTGATCTACACGGGCCTTACTCGAGCAAAAAAACTTGCGGTTTTTGTGGGCAATAAAAAGGCGCTTGGCATTGCAGTGAAACAAACCAATAGCCGCAAAAGACAAACAGCGCTTACTTTCTTGGTAGATGACGACTACCCTATCTAGTTGAACTTATTGTCACTCGCCGGGGATGTCTCCTGATGGCAACTTCGTAGAGCGCGACGTAAGCGCGCTAACTACACCATCTTCCCAGACCAAAGAATTTTAAGTAGACTC